>Ga0257121_1002666_pt1 | contig 12425 bp, 10 predicted proteins | sample SI106_100metaG_FD_190180 | JGI IMG/M metagenome (GOLD analysis project Ga0257121, IMG submission 190180) | Marine microbial communities from Saanich Inlet, British Columbia, Canada - SI106_100 | ecosystem: Environmental > Aquatic > Marine > Inlet | place: Canada: British Columbia | collected... | reverse complement strand
GAGAGTGTTCGTCGTCTGAACAAAGCCCCCAACCGTCCGATTCATACAGAAGCGGATCGCAAGCGCGTTCTCCAAGGATTGCGTGCTGTGGACATGGTCCTCGTTTTTGATGAGGATACGCCGTTGGAGTTGATTGCAACCATCACACCCGATGTGTTGGTCAAGGGGGGGGATTACGATCCGGATTGCAACGACGCGAGCGATAAAACGTATATCGTCGGGTCTCACGAAATCGTGGCTGCAGGGGGGCGCGTCGCCGTGCTTCCATTTGTCCCGGGACACTCCACAACAAGCATTATAGAAAAAAGCCGGACTACATCGTAGTACCGGCTTTTTCTTGTGTTTGATCGCTTCCTTTAAGGAACGTTAGACTGTCTCTTCCTCCATGAATTTGGTGGTAAAGTCTCCGCTCTTAAATCGAGGGTGCCGCATCAGCCTCTGATGAAACGGAATGGTGGTTTTCACGCCTTCAATGATGTACTCATCCAATGCGCGCTGCATTTTCTTGATGGCTTCATCGCGTGTTTGAGCTACCACAATCAATTTAGAGATCATGCTGTCGTAATAAGGCGGAATCTGATATCCCGCATAAACATGCGTGTCGAGACGGACACCATGGCCTCCAGGAGCGTGATACACGTTGATTGTGCCGGGGCATGGAGCGAAGTTTTTATCCGGATCCTCTGCGTTGATCCGACACTGGATGGCGTGCATTTTGGGATAGTGATTCTTTCCGCTAATGTTTTCACCGGCAGCCAACTTGATCTGTTCTTTAATCAAGTCGTAGCTCACGACTTCTTCTGTAATGGTGTGCTCTACTTGAATCCGAGTGTTCATTTCCATAAAATAGAAATCCCGATGGGCATCCACTAAGAATTCCACCGTTCCGACACCCTCATACTTCACAGCCTCAGCCGCTTTGATTGCAGCAGTTCCCATTTTTTCACGCAGTTCGTCAGTCATGAAAGGCGACGGAGTTTCCTCCACGAGTTTCTGGTGACGCCGTTGTATGGAGCAATCGCGCTCCGAGAGATGGCAAGCCTTCCCTCGTTGGTCCGAGGCAATCTGTATCTCGATGTGACGTGGTTCCTCAACGAACTTCTCCATGTACATGCCATCGTTGCCAAAAGCAGCTCCAGCTTCTCTTCGAGTGGATTCCCACCCTTCCTCTAAGCCGGGCTCATCATGACAAACCTGCATCCCTTTCCCGCCGCCACCGGCAGTGGCTTTGAGCATCACAGGATAGCCGATTTCTATAGCACATGACTTGGCGTCGTCTAAGCTTTCTAGAATCCCGATGTTCCCAGGAATCGTCGGTACTCCCGCTTTTTTCATGGTCTCTTTGGCCGAAGCCTTGTCCCCCATGGCCTCAATCATCTCAGGGCTTGCGCCAATGAATTTGATATGGTTTTCGGCACAGATCCGTGAGAAATTGGCATTCTCAGAAAGGAATCCGTAACCTGGATGGATCGCATCCGCATTGGTTATTTCCGCAGCGGCGATGATTCTAGGGATGTCCAAATAGGACTCGGAGCTCTTGGGAGGTCCGATGCAAACAGCTTCATCAGCAAACCGAACGTGCAGGCTGTCGGCATCAGCAGTCGAGTAAACAGCGACTGTTTTAATGCCCATTTCCTTGCAAGTCCGAATCACGCGGAGTGCAATTTCCCCGCGATTGGCAATCAGTATTTTCTTGAACATGGCGCTCGAGATCAAGCAGGATCGACCAAAAACAATGGTTGATCGTATTCTACAGGTGAGTTGTCATCGACCAGAATCTTGACAATTTTACCGGTCATTTCGGATTCGATTTCGTTGAAGAGCTTCATCGCTTCAATCACGCAAAGGACATCCCCCACTTTAATGGATTGTCCAACCTCGACAAAAGCATCCTTATCAGGTGCAGATCGACGGTAGAACGTACCAATCATTGGAGATTTGACGGTGATGTAGTTTTCCAGTTGCTTTTCTTCAGCACTCTGTTCTGCAACAGCTGCAACAGGTGCGGCCGCAGCAGCAACAGGTTGAGGCGCATGCATTACAGGTGCCATGGAAAGGGGGACTTGCATCAGAGCCTCTGCTTGCGCAGCCTCTCCTTTGCGCTTTGGCAATGGAGATTTGATCGTGATTTTGAAGTCCTGCTTCTCGATTTCGACTTCAGTTACACCCGCCTTAGCGATGAACTTGATGAGATCTTGAATTTCGTTAATGGTCATTTTCAGACGATTTAGGAGACGAATTTAGGTAGGAAAAGTTGGGAAAGTGCAACAGTTGATTGCGTCAATCCTTGTTGGGTGTGTCATACGCCCATGTTAAATACACGGCACCCCAAGTAAATCCGCCGCCAAAGGCAGCAAGAATGATGTTGTCACCTTTCTTGAATTTACTTTCCCAGTCTCGAATACAGAGCGGGATGGTAGCGGCCGTTGTGTTGCCGTATTTCTGTATGTTGATGGTCACCTTTTCACGGGGCAGTCCCATGCGGCGTTGTGTGGCATCGATGATGCGCAAATTGGCTTGGTGTGGAACAAGCCAAGCGACGTCATCAGCGGCGAGGTTGTTGCGTTGCATGATTTCGTAGCTGACGTCAGCCATTCCTTTCACGGCAGCCTTGAACACGGGCTGGCCATCTTGATAAATCACGTGGTCCTTCGCGTCAACAGTAGCGTGTGTGGGGGGGTGAAGAGATCCGCCCGCTCGTTGACGTAACATCTGAGCTCCGGCTCCGTCTACGTGTAGCTTATGGTCGATGACTCCATGCGTCTCTGAGGGCTCTAAGAGCACCGCTCCGGCACCGTCTCCGAAAAGAATGCACGTAGTACGGTCCGTGTAGTCGACGATTGCACTCATTTTGTCAGCGCCAACGACGATGACTTTTTTGTACCGTCCGGTTTCCACAAATTGAGCTCCCGTGGTTAGCGCAAAGATGAATCCCGAACACGCAGCACTCAAATCGTACCCCCAAGAGTTGACCGCTCCAACCTTATCTGCTATGAGGTTTGCCGTAGCCGGAAAATGCATGTCAGCCGTGACGGTCGCAACGATAATCAAGTCGATTTCAGTTGCGTCGATACCGCGTTTTTTGAGAAGTTCCTTTACGGCTTCTGCCCCCATATCCGAAGTGGCTAGTTTGGGGTCCTTAAGAATGCGTCGCTCTTCAATGCCCGTGCGGGAACGAATCCATTCGTCGTTGGTATCGACCATGGTTTCCAAATCCGCATTGGTTAGTTTGTCCTCAGGCAAATACCCAGCAACGGCAGTTATGGCAGCATGCATATTGATCAGTTTCGTAATGGAAATAGCGCATAAAGATAGAATGTGACTTGATGTCAGAAACAACAAGTTTTCCCATATCGCAGCGGATTACTGTGGAAGGAATGTCTTTTTAAGAAAAAAGGGAAGCCTGGGCTTCCCTTTTCAGACGCACAATGCGTCATCAAATTCAATATGTAGTGAAATCAGGCCTCGGCCTTCTCCATTACAATTTTTCCTTTGTAATACAATTTGCCTTCATGCCAGTGGGCACGATGAAACAAGTGAGGCTGTCCAGTAGTAGGACATGTAGCCACAGTGGGTGCGGTCAATGAATCGTGCGTACGTCGCTTTCGAGTCCGTGACTTACTTTGACGTCTTTTAGGATGTGCCATGAGAAATGGTTATTTCAAGTCTTTCAATGCGTTCCAACGAGGATCAATTGCATCGTTTCCATCATCAGTTCCTTTTTCGTCCTTCCTACTAGATTGAGCTAAATGATCAACCATTGTGGGATCGCATGCTTCCAAATCGGGGTGAACCCGTCTGAATGGCAAGCACAAATGAATCCATTCGAAAACCGGTTGCGCAAGGTTTAATTCATGCAATTCCGGTCCTAAGGTCCAAATGTCATTCTCCAAGTCGGTTTGTCCTCCGAGTTGTACGATTAAACGCTCTTGAAAGGTCAAGGGCAGCTCAAGGTCCGAAAGACAGCGGTCGCATGGGAGCTGGCAAAGTCCCTGGAAATTCACGTGGCAATCTAATCCATTGCCCAATTTATCCAGTATAACATTCACCATCCCCTCTGCTTTGGAGATTTCTGAAAAAGGAAAAGAATCAAAGAACGAGGCATCCACCTCCATCTGAAATTCGTGTTTTCCAGGCTTCAATCCCACGAAGGGTATTCGAAAAGGTGCCAAGTGGTCCACGGGACTCCAGATTTTGGGGAGTGCAAAGGTACGTTGAACAAGTCGATTCAGCAAATTCTTGAGGGCAATCCCTTCAGACGCGAGTTGAATCGAGGGGCTTACCGGCGATCACGGTCTTCATCCCGCCGGTTTTTAGGCTGAATGGGAAGCGGGTCGGCTCCATATGTACGGAATTCTTGACGGTTGCTCCGGATATCACGCGCTAGAAAAATAGCGGCTCGCATCGAATCACCCGAGGCCGTTCCTTTTCCCGCAATATCAAAGCCGGTGCCGTGATCAGGGCTCGTTCTCACTACGGGCAGCCCTGCAGTGTAATTGACGCCTTGTCCAAAGCTCATGGCTTTGAAAGGGGCGAGTCCTTGGTCGTGATACATGGCGAGGACACCGTCGAATTTACGGTGTGCACCGGAGCCGAAAAACCCATCTGCGGCATATGGACCCATCACAATCTTCCCAGAATCACTCAACTCACGCACGGCGGGTGCGATAATCTGATTCTCCTCGTCTCCCATCAAACCATTGTCACTGGCGTGTGGATTTAGGCCAAGGATCGCGATGCGTGGATTCGGAATGCCAAAATCCTTCAGCAATGCGTCGTGCATCAGATTCGCTTTTTTGACGATCAAATCACTTTTCAATGCTGAGGAGACATCCTTCAGTGCGATGTGTCCTGTGCATATACCGACACGTAAATCGCCAGCGACTAGGAGCATGAGGACTTCGTCTACGTTGGCGATGTTCGCTAAATATTCTGTGTGACCAGGAAACTGAAATGCGCTTTTGCGCATCGCTTCTTTGTGGATGGGTGCTGTGACCAAGACTTCCACCTTGGTTGCGGCCAAATCCTGGACGACATGATCCAATGATGCCATAGCGAATCCACCGGCCTCCGCAGTCACATTCCCCCAATCCAAAGTCCAAGGATCAGGTTGGATTGAGACCACATTGAGCTGGTCTTTTTTCGCGGCTTCAGCGTTCTCGACCATCGCCCATGGTAGGGTTCTTTCGAGTCCGGTTATTTCAAGAGCGGCTTCAACCAAATTCTTGGTTGCATATAAAACAGGAGTCGCCTCTTGGAACATCCGTTCGTCTTGAAACGTACGAACGATGGCTTCAATTCCGATGCCATTGGGATCGCCGGCGCTAAATCCGACGAGCGTTGGGTTTTTTTTAGATACCATTTGCAGGAGCAAAGGTAACGGATGCTTTGCATGTCCTAACTTGCAGGAGCGGATGCATTTTGCAAGAATTCACTTCGGATGGTCTTCGTTGAGCTGGTCACAGCTCCGATGGACCTTATTGCTCTTCGCAATGGGGGTGTCATGGTCTGCTCAAGCAACCCACAATCGAGCCGGTGAAATCACGTATTCCCATGTGGAAGGGTTGACGTATGAAATCCTGATTACAACCTACACAAAGACCAACGCCATTGCAGACAGGCCCTGGTTGTATCTGTATTGGGGAGATGAAAATGGAGCTCCCGTAGACAGTTTGGAGCGCGAGTCGGAGCAGTTTTTGGACAACGATGTTCAAATCAATCAGTATCGGGGTCAGCACACCTATGGAGGTCCTGGGATCTATGAGATTTTAGTGGAAGACCCCAACCGAAATGACGGCGTGCTGAATATTCCAGGGTCTGTTGATGTGCCTTTCTCCATTCGAACGCTATTGATTATTGATCCGCAAGCGGGACACAACAACTCGGTGCAGTTGTTAAACCCCGCCCAACAAAACGCTTGTCTCTTCCAACCGTGGATTCACAATCCGGGAGCCCACGATCCCGATGGAGACATCCTGAGTTATGACCTCATAGCCTGCAGAGGATTCGAGAGCGAACCCATTCCCGATTACGTCTTACCCGATGCCGTGAGTCCTGCAGAAGACGTGTTTAGCATCGATCCCGTTTACGGAGATTTGGTTTGGGAAACACCTCAAATCGCGGGGGAATACAACGTCGCGATTCGGATTCGAGAATGGCGAGACGTGAATGGACAATTGATCATGGTTGGCGAGGTGGTTCGTGATATGCAGATTTCTGTTCAGGTGTGTCAGAATCGTCCACCTGAACTGGAGTCGGTGGCAGATACGTGCATTGTCGCGGGGTCTTTCTTGACCATGGTTTTCAATGCGGAGGATCCAGATGGAGATTTAATGGATTTAGATGCGATTGGAGGTCCGCTTTCGGAGGTGGAGAACCCAGCTGTTTTTAGTGATTTAGGAGCAGGGATTGGACAGTTTGTTTGGTCGCCAGAATGTGCGGAGGTGCGTGCACAACCCTATCAGCTGGTTGTACGGGCTGAGGACAACAACAACCAAGTGACCTTGATGGATTTGGAAACGGTTCAAATTCGCGTCATCGCTCCGGCTGTTGAGGTGCAAGAGGCCACTCCGGCGGGCAACAGTGTCATCGTAGAATGGAGTACGCATACGTGTTTGGATGATCTGCCGGATTGGAAAGTGGAACAAGGCACATACCTTATTTACCGAAGGATTGATTCATTGGAATGGTCGCCAGGAAGCTGTGAAACAGGAATTCCGGAGTCCATCGGCTTTGATTTGATAGCGCAAGTGGACGGCTTGAGCAATACGGTGTGGGTTGATTCGTCAACGCTTTCCTATGGAGCGACCTATTGTTACCGCATCGTGACAGAATGGCCGGGCAGCGGTGAATCGTTGGCCAGTGACCCCATTTGCGCAACCATTGCAAAGGATGTTCCTGTGATGACCAAAGTTTCGGTGGAATCAACCGAAACACTCTTGGGAGCGGTTCAATTGGGTTGGTCGCCTCCGACCGATGCTGATACCGTGGTTTTCCCGGGGCCGTATTTCTATGAAGTGTTGGGCCGACCAGTAGGCGAGTCAAACACGAGCGAAGTGCTTTTGCACCAAACCAACTCTGGACCGTATCTGAATTCTCCAGACACGCTGTGGTTGCATGACTCCATGGACTCAGAATCGACAGCGTGGACATACCGTGTCCGCGGAATCAGCGGAACCGGTGAGATTGGTGTTTCATCGCCGGCTTCTTCTCCCTGGCTCACGTTGGAACCCGATGACAACCGCCTCACCTTGAGAGTTGAAGCGGACGTTCCTTGGAGCAACACAACTTACCGGATTTATCGAGCGGACGATTTCGGGACTTTCCAATGGATTGCGGATAGCGAGTTAAACGTCTATGTGGACTCCGGCTTGGTGAACAATACGACCTACTGTTATCGTGTAGAAACATCCGGTGGTTTTGAAGGGGATGGGATTCCACAGACGCTTTTGAATTGGAGTCAGGAAGCGTGTGGCAAACCTTTTGATCTCACCCCCCCATGCCCTCCAGTGTTTTCATTGGACTCCGATTGCGCCGATGAAGTGAATATTATGGAATGGGCAGATGTTGTGGGGTGTGCCGATGATGTGCAAGGCCATCGATTGTATTGGTCTCCAACGTTGGGGACGCCTTTAGAGCCGTTTGAAACGTGGGATGACCCCCTTCTGAGCAACTTTGTATGGAATGAAGAGGGGGCGCTGGGGACTTTGGCAGGTTGCTTTGCTTTGACCGCTCTGGACAGCTTACTGCCGGGACCTGACGGAACGTTGCGTCAAAATGAAAGTGCCATGAGCGATACCATTTGTGTGGACAATTGCCCCTTTTATTTCTTGCCCAATGTGTTCAGTCCAAATGGCGATGGATTGAATGATACGTTCCAGGCTTTTCCTTGGAAATTCATCGACCATGTGGACGCTCGGATCTTCAATCGGTTGGGAGAACTCGTGTTCCAGACAGACAACCCTGCGATTGCATGGACAGGGGAACACCAGGCGGGAAACACGTCTTCGAAACTGCTCGCGGCTGACGGTGTCTACTATTACACTGTTCGGGTTTTTACAATTCGATTGACAGGCATCGTTGAAGAAAAGTTCTCTGGTGAACTTCATTTGATGCAAGGTGTTTCACCTAGTGTAGATTAATACCGCAAGATGTTTACAGGAATTATAGAAGGAATGGGGCGATTGGAACACATCGCACAAGAAGACACCAATGTTCACTTCACATTGAGTGCCCCGTTTGTCGATGAATTGCATATCGACCAGAGCGTTGCACACGATGGTGTCTGTTTGACAGTTGTAAAAGTAGAAGGGGGGCGGTATACCGTCACTGCCATCGCTGAAACGCTTGAACGAACCAATTTGAAATCGTGGATTGTCGGAGGCAAAGTGAATTTAGAACGGTGCACGCGTGTTGGCGATCGACTCGATGGACACATTGTGCAGGGCCACGTTGACACCACGGCTATTTTGGAATCGGTGATTGACTTGAATGGTAGCTGGAAACTTTCGTTTCGCCATGAGACGTCTCCAGAGTTCATGACGGTTCCCAAGGGATCCATCACCATCAACGGCATTAGCTTGACCGTGGTAGACTCTTCAGCGGGTGGGTTTAGCGTCGCAATCATTCCCTACACGTGGGAGCACACCAACTTGGGCCAACTGAAACCGGGCGTGCCGGTCAACATTGAGTTTGATATTGTCGGAAAATACGTTGCCCGCATGTGGAGCCAAGCTCAGGCGGGAGAGTCTGAGGCTTGAGACCGCTGGCGAAGCTCGAAGTTCTGACCGAGATACACCCGTCTCACCTGCTCATCGGAAGCCAATTCATCCGCAGTACCGTGTTTTAGGATGCGCCCTTCAAAGAGCAAATAAGCCCGGTCGGTGATGTGCAGCGTCTCTTGAACATTGTGGTCCGTGATGAGAATCCCGATGTTTTTCGACCGCAGTTGATTGACAATCCGTTGGATGTCTTCCACTGCAATTGGATCCACGCCGGCAAATGGTTCGTCGAGTAAAATAAATTTAGGATCGGTCGCAAGAGCTCGCGCTATCTCGGTGCGTCTTCTTTCTCCCCCACTGAGAACATCGCCGCGGGACTTCCGGACTTTTTCCAATCCAAATTCAGCAAGCAACGACTCCAATTTATCCTTCTGCTCTTTGATGGACAGCGGCTGCAATTCGAGAATGGCCGCGATGTTGTCTTCGACACTCAGTTTTCGAAAAATGGACGCCTCTTGAGGCAAATACCCTAAGCCCAATCGACTCCTCTGGTACATGGGCATGGATGTAATTTCACGGTCATCGAGAAAAACATGGCCAGCATCCGCTTGCACCAATCCCACCACCGTATAAAAGCTGGTCGTCTTTCCAGCTCCATTGGGACCGAGCAACCCCACCACTTCACCTTGCGTCACTTCCAACGAAACGCCATCCACTACCCGACGCTGGCCATATTGCTTGACCAGCCCACGGGCGTGTAATTTCATGGGTTTCTCAGACTGTCGATCCATGGTGTAAAGGTAATCGGGCGTTTCGGAATGCGAATGGTTCAAATTTCAGCAGCGAATCCGATTCGAATTCCCCAGCTATCGGCAGTCCCAAACTCCCGGTCTGTACGCCAAACAGCATCTACTCGAAGAAAGCGAAAGATGTTTTCAATGCCCAATGAGCACTCGGTATAGGGCGCTGCTATTCCATTCGTTCCGTCGCGAAGTGCCACCAAACCTTCGTGCTTTGCATCCCAACTCCCCACGATTGATTTCACTCCTGCAACCTCTCTGAGACCGATGCGGCGAAGCAATGGAATGTGGTTGAGGAAAAACCCTTCGAGGTGCCATTCTACGGAGGCTTTGATCCACTCGTCGGTGACCAACTCAAGGGGGTTTAACAGGTTGAACGACTCCGGAGTCATGAAGTACGTTCCACTTGCGGCGACCACTTCCATCAAAGGGTATGGAGCCGACCCCCAGTACTTTCCTGCTTGCGCCAACCACTCAACGCGTCCAACCAGTCCGATGCGCGCAACGTCTTCAGCGTCGAGCGTTGATCGGAGGTAGTTGTATTGCGAGCCAAGAACTCCGGGCAGTCCCCACGTTGCCGTTCCGGTAATAATGGGCCACTCCGTGCCCAAGCTGATGCGCTCAAATTCTCCACTGACGAATCGCTCTTGGAAAGCGTATCGGAGTATACCGGTGAATTCAGTTGTGATCAATTGATCAAGGGGAGAACCGTCTTCAGGATCCTTAAAGTCCCAGTCACCAATAGCGGCAACTCGGCGATGACGGCCTTCCACAAATCCACTAAACCCCTTTCCGAATTCATGCAAGAGGCTGGCCTCAGCGCGAATGACTTCCGACAGTGGGGCGATCGAACCTGTTCTGAGCAGAGAAGTGAAGACTTCCCCTTGGTCGAGCAATCCGTTCATCCCAAATTGCTCTACATCTCTTTTAATTTCGAAATTAGCTTCGGTGCGCGGCGATTTCCGGAGGATAAACCGAAGATTAAGTCCGGATTTCCAGCGGTGGTCCAACGTGCCGTATGCGACGAAAATGCCCGGCATGAAACGTTTGCTGAACGCATTCGAAGTCCGCAGATCCAGTCGGTACCGATCGCCTTCTGTGGGGTTTTTCGTGTAGGCGGACCACCATGCCCCCCATTCCAAAGGGCCGGTCATTACATATCCTGTAGCCCCCAGATAGCCTAGTTTTTTGACCCAACGATAGGCCGGCATGTTTTGAACGGAATCCACCATTTCATAGATGCGGCTTTCTCTTTCCAAAAGCGGCTTGGGCCGCAATTCCGACCAGTTGGATTCAGAAACGGCTGTTGAATTGACAGCGAACACCATATCGCGGCCACCCGTCCAAACAGAATCGGGCCAGGCATCTGCCCAAGCGCTTTCGCTGAAGTCAATCGTACGCCGGAGATACGCTCCGAGTGTCCGATCAGTGAGGCTCATGTCAATGAGCATGGATTCGTGGGACAACATCCAAGCTACTGCGGTGTCGGCGTCTTTCTGTACAGGTTGGAATTCTTGTTCCCAGCTAAATGAACGGACATAGTTGACGTTGGCCGATTCACTAAGATTCGCCTCAACACGGGCAAGAGAAAGACTCAACGTGTCAATCCACAATTCGCCTTCGAATGTCAGTTCTCCCTTACGCTTCGGAACAAAGGCGAGGTGGATTGCCGCACGTTCATTGATGTCGAGCGTGTCGAGTATGTAATACCGGTAGTGCGCATTTCCTCGATCATGCAGCGGTGAAGTGAAGGCCCGGTTCAGCATCAACAAGCGATTCTGATAGAGATTGATTTCTGGGAAACGCGCATTCAATTCAGATGGATTGTCTCCTCCGGTGATCCGTCCGCTCATTTGAGCCGCTTCAATAACGGCTTGTTTACGCGTTGGATTACGTGCAGTATGAACAGTCCCAATGGACTCCCCGATCATGAGTGGGAGCGCCGTTCTCACTTCAGAACTGTCCATGTAATCGAACACCCAAGAAAACGGTCCCCAATACCACCGTGTTCTTTGCTCTTCGCTGATATCATTAACGTCTAACTCAATGCGGGTAAACGTTTTTTGTTTCGCAGCAGGGAGCCGTGAAGGATCGTTTTGTGCTTTGGCCTCCAAAACCCTCTGCATAAAAGGTTTGGCGGGATTTACGGCGTCTGGATCAGGACGGACTTCAGCTGCAATCAATGCGACTTGACGGGGTTCCAACGCAATGTTTTGCTTCTGCTTGATGCCTCGGGTAACATTCAACGACTGGCTGCCATATCCCAAAAAACTAACGTAAAGCATGCCAGGGCGTCGGGGTGTGGTCAGAAAATACTCTCCGTTTTCATTGGTTGCAACGCCTTCTCCAGACGCGCTGAATGATACATTGACATACGGGAGCGCTTTTCCATTGCTCACATCAAATACGCGCCCTGAAACAGTCGTGTTTTGAGACCACCCGGTGATGGAGCCAAGGAAGATGAGAATCAATAAGAGAATCGGGGGCTTCATCAAGATTAGGCGCGTTCAGCATTTCGTTTGACCACGCGTCGAGAAATGACGATGCTCACTTCGTAGAGCACCAATACAGGCAAAGCGACGAGCACTTGGCTGGTTAAATCCGGAGGAGTGATCACTGCGGCGATAATCAATATGGCGACCAAGGCGTGTCGTCGGTACGACTTGAGGATTTCAGGAGTGACCAGCCCTGCTCGGCTTAGGAAGTAGACCACTACAGGGAGTTGAAAGATCAATCCAGCGGCCAAAGTGATGGAGGCGATGGTCTTCATATAGGACATCACGGAAATCCGAGCTTCCACATCTCCGAGTTCGTAGTTGCCTAGAAATTGCAATGACAGGGGGGCGATGACCCAGTAGCCAAAAGCGACTCCAGTGAAAAATAAGGCGGAAGAGCTCAGGCCGAT
>Ga0257121_1002665_pt1 | contig 12426 bp, 11 predicted proteins | sample SI106_100metaG_FD_190180 | JGI IMG/M metagenome (GOLD analysis project Ga0257121, IMG submission 190180) | Marine microbial communities from Saanich Inlet, British Columbia, Canada - SI106_100 | ecosystem: Environmental > Aquatic > Marine > Inlet | place: Canada: British Columbia | collected... | reverse complement strand
TCTAAAATATCAATAATAGACTTTACTTCTAAAGGCTTTAAATATACATTATCCGCTACAACCTTATCTGTCATAATAGTTGCGGGATTAGAATTAATTAAAGAGACCTCTATTCCTTCTTCTCTTAATGACCTTGATGCTTGAGACCCTGAATAATCAAATTCACAAGCTTGACCAATAACTATAGGTCCACTTCCTATAATTAGTACTGATTTAATTTCTTTTTTTAATGGCATTGTTTTATTATAAAGTAGTTGCGAATTTACATGATTTGTTTTTCTAGTACAAAAAATGAATTCTAAATAAATTAATAAATTTTAACAAAATGTTGATAAATATGGCCTAAAAAAAAAGGTGTTGCTAATTAGCAACACCTTCAGTATATTTATGATTAATCAATTATTTATGACCTATTTCGTCAGAAACAGTTAATCTTTTTCTTCCTTTAGCTCTTCTTCTTGCTAAAACCTTTTGTCCGTCTTTATCAGACATTCTATCCATAAAACCGTGTTTATTCTTTCTTTTTCTGTTAGATGGTTGAAACGTTCTTTTTGGCATAACTTTAAATCTTTTTTATTTGGTCTGCAAATGTAGTTTTGTTTTTCTTTATTTCAAAACATTTACTACTCTATTTTTATAAAAAAAAGAAGTGAGGAATAAACACAGTAAACATCATCAGAAACATACTATCCATATTGGATTAAAATTCTATTTTTGTAGTATGAAAAGACTCAAAGAAAAATGGGGGATTACCTCTAACTTCCAAATCATTATTATCTTACTTGTATTTTCAATTACAGGTTCTATTGCTGTAATAGTTGCAAAACCAGTACTCAACCTAGTTGGATTAGATAAAGAAGCTATTTCCCCTTGGATATTTTGGCCTATACGTATCTTTATCATCTTCCCAATCTACCAAGTACTAATCGTAATTATTGGTGCTTTGTTTGGACAGTTCCAATTCTTTTGGGCTTTTGAAAAAAAGATGCTTGCTCGTTTAGGGTTCAAAAGATTTAAGAAAACAAAATGAGAAAATAAATTTTGAAAGATTTACTTTCTTTTGATAAAACCTCCTCCCAAAACATCATCTCCTTCATAGAAAACAGCTGATTGTCCAGGAGCGATTCCTTCTACTTTTTTATGAAACAACACTTTTATTTCTCCATCTTCATTGCTTAAAACAGACTCTTCACCATTGTGTTTATACCTTACTTTTGTAGTTAATTGCAATCCATCAGGAATAGAATCATATTTTACAAAATTGATATTTCTTACCGTCATTTCTAACTCTTTCAAATCATCTTTTTTTCCTATTACAACTGTATTATCATCAGGATTTATACCAATAACATATGTTGGATCGTTACCTAGAGAAACTCCTAATTTTCGTTGCCCAATAGTATAAAAAGGATAACCATCATGCGTACCAACAACCTCACCGGTTTTTGTAATGAATTTTCCTCCTTTCACTTTTTCCTCCAATCCATCTACCCTTCTTTTAAGGAAACTTCTGTAATCGTTATCTGGAATAAAACAAATTTCGTAACTCTCACTTTTATTAGCAAGTTCCACATAACCTCTATCTAAGGCCATTTGTTTTATGTCTTTTTTATGGTATTTCCCCATAGGGAAAATAGTTCGTTTTAGGCAAGATTGAGAAAGCCCCCACAGCACATAAGATTGATCTTTACTTTCGTCTATCCCTTTTGAAACTACATATCTTCCATTTTCCTCTCTTACTTGTGCATAATGACCCGTTGCAATAAAATCACAACCTAGCATATCTGCTCTTTTTAAAAGTGCTTCCCATTTAATATGCGTATTACAAAGTACACATGGGTTTGGAGTTCTTCCTGCAATGTATTCATCCACAAAATTATCAATTATAAAATCTCCAAACTCTTCACGGATATCTAAAATCATATGAGGAAAACCACAATCCACCGCCAACTGACGAGCGTCATTTATAGAGTCTAAACTACAACAACCCGTTTCTTTTTTACTTCCCCCAGAAGATTCGTAATCCCATGTTTTCATGGTAATACCGATAACATCATAACCCTGTTCGTGTAGCAATAAAGATGCAATGGTACTGTCAATACCACCACTCATTGCCATTAAAACTTTTCCTTTACTCATTGTGTGTAATTGTTGTGTCTAATATTCCTTTTTCATCAAAGAATTTCCATTCTCCAATTTTTAAGCCGTTTTTATAAAAACCTCTAATATCTATTGTTCCATTGTAATTGTAAAATACATATTCTCCATTGAGAACTCCATTATCATAACTTGATTTCATTTGAACTGTGCCGTCAGAATAATACTGAATCCAAGCACCATTTTCCTTTCCATTTTTCCATTTTTTAATTTCATAAACATTCCCACTTTCAAAAAATGTTTTTGTTTTTCCGTGAAGTGAACCTTTTAAATATTGTTCGCTTAATATTAAGGTTTCTTCTTCATTGTAGTAATTCCAAGTACTATCTTTCAATGTTTCTACATATAATCCTGATGATTGTAATGTTCCTTTAGGATAATAAATATGTGTAGCGGCAGCTTTCCCATGATGAAAAAATTCCTTTGTTGCTTTTACTTCTCCCGAATGATAATAAAATGTAAACAATCCAACTTCAATTCCATCTTTAAATTCTCCTTTATACTGCAATCTACCACTTTCATATTGATTGGACCACTTCCCTTGTTTTAATCCATTTTTGTCTGTAATGTTTTGCGAAAATACCACATTTATAGATAAAATTAAAATTAATGTTGCAACTATATTTCTAGTCATCATAATTGTTTTTTTATTAAATTATCTACCCCTTCTACCAATTGACCCCAACTAAAACGCTTCTTTTCCTCTTTGGTGTTTTCTGTAAATTCTTCTTCTTTATTTTGGGTATAAAATTCTACTATACAATCTGCAATTTGTTTGCTATTTATATCACAAACATAACCCACTTTATTGTGTGGAACAATTTCCGCAAGTCCTCCTACATTTGTAACCAACATTGGTCTTTCGAAATGATAGGCAATTTGTGTAACCCCACTCTGTGTTGCCGTTCGGTAAGTTTGCGTTATGATATCGGAAGCACAAAAATAGCTTTTCACCTGATCTTCCGGAATAAAATCACTCCTCAAAATTACATGTTTTGAGATATTTAAACTATTAATCTGGGAAATATATTCTTCTTTATTGTCGTAAAACTCCCCTGCAACAATTAATTTCACATCCAAATCTTGTATTCTTTTATCTGCCATTACATCTAGCATAATATCTAATCCTTTATATTTACGAACAAAACCAAAAAATAGTAAATATTTTCCATTTTCATCCAATCCTAAATTTTTCTTTGCCTTATTCTTTGCTACAATCTCCCCAAAAGAATCATAAATAGGATGAGGAATAAAAATCTTCTCCTTAGTATTGGTAAATTGTTTTAAGTCATCCAAAACAGAAGAAGATAAAGTTAGGAAAGCATCACACGATTTCACAAAATATCTGGTAAGCAAATTATCTCCTATTCTTTTTTCATGAGGGATAACATTATCGGTAATCGCGAAAACTTTGGTTTCTTTACGGATAAGTTTTGCAATAGTACCTAAACAAGGAGCCATAAATGGAAGCCAATACCTAATGATTACATAATCGGGATTTTCATTTTTTATTCTTTTTGCTACCTTAAACCAATTGAAAGGATTGATAGAATTAACAATAGGAAAAATAGAAATTCCTTTTGGTCCTTCTCCCTCTTCATATTGTGTTTTACCAGGAAAAAGAAAAGAAGGATATTGCAGTGAAAAAGAATATATCTCCACATCCGCACCCTTTTCTGCAAAGCCTAAAGCCAAGGAATTATTAAAGTTCGCTATCCCACCTCTGTATGGAAAAGCAGGACCAATTATGATAACTTTCCTTTTCAAAATTTAGATTTCTTTTTCTACTTGATAGTTATTTCTATCTTGTGAGTTTCTGGAAATAAGTTCTCCAATAAATCCTGCAAGGAAAAGTTGAACCCCAATAATCATGGAAGTAAGGGCAATGTAAAATCCTGACATATTTGCAATGTTTTCTGCTTTTATATCACTCAACATAGCATATATTTTATAACCACCAATATAGGCGAAAAGCCCCAAACCAAGCATAAACATTATGGAACCAATAACTCCAAAAATGTGCATTGGTTTTTTACCAAACCTACTGATAAAAGTAATGGTCATTAAATCAAGGAAACCATTGATAAAACGTTCCAATCCGAACTTTGTAACTCCATATTTACGGGATTGATGTTGTACTACTTTTTCTCCTATATTATCAAAACCTGCCCACTTTGCCATTACCGGAATGTATCGGTGCATTTCCCCATGAACCTCAACAGATTTTACAACTGTATTTTTATAAGACTTCAGTCCACAATTAAAATCGTGTAAGGAAATACCAGAAGCCTTTCTGGCCGCCCAATTGAATAGTTTTGTAGGAAGAGTTTTGGTAATCGGATCGTATCTTTTTTGTTTCCAACCAGAAACTAAATCGTATCCATCCGTCATTATCATTTTATGCAAATCAGGAATTTCATCCGGACTATCCTGCAAATCAGCATCCATAGTAATTACTACATCTCCTTCTGCTTTAGCAAAAGCAACATTAAGTGCAGCTGACTTGCCATAATTTCTTCTGAATTTTGTTCCTTTTAAATTAGGATTTTCGGAGTTTAACTTTTCAAGTACTTCCCACGATTTATCTTTACTTCCATCATCCATCAAAAGCACTTCATAGGAGAAATTATTTTCCTTCATTACTTTATCAATCCAACTACACAATTCCGGAAGAGATTCTTCCTCATTAAAAAGTGGCACTACTACAGAAATATCCATATTTAATTTGTTTTAATAAATTTTTCTTTCTTACGAACAAAGAATGCTAATATAGCGCAATAAATTGCAATGAAAAATAATCTGTACACTAATCTACCAATAAAGTATGTTATCCCAATTCCTTCTTTTTTCATTACTGTAATTCCACTTTGCAACTTATTGTTTGACTCTTGAGTCATCTCTCTTAATTCAATAATTTTATCTTCATATTCATCCGAATTAATATCTCCACTTTTCAATAATTCCTGATTTGTTAATTCAACCCAATTAATTAAATTATCAAATATGTTATTGTAAAAATTCTCTGTCAACTCAATATATTTTTCTGGGTATGAAATATTCCAAATTGCTACTTTCCCAACCGTTAGCACTGCAAAGCCAAGTGCAGAAATAACAAACAAAGTACGAAAAGCATCCTTAAAAGGAAATATCTCGTAATAAGAAGCAAATTCTTTAGACCATTTTACAACAGAAAAGGTATAAACCACAATCCACAGCAGTCCGAAAATTAATAAATAATTTTTCAAACTCATTCCCATCCCAAACATCAGTTCTACAATTGGGAAAAATATCAAAAGTACCCCTAGTATTAGTCCTTTATTTAAAATGAATTCCTTTTCCTGTTTTTCCATAAAAAAAATTTCTGCAAATATACACAAAAATAGAAACCCAAAAATATTTTGCAAAGAGAAGAATAATATTACTTTTGCCGAGAAGGGTAAGTCTTGTACGACCAGCTCCCTATTAACTCCCCCAGGACAGGAATGTAGCAAGGGTATTTAGGTTGTAGCGGTGCGATATAAGTAGCTTACCCTTTGTTTTTATGAAATCCTACTCCAATTGTTCCTTTGTTTGGCAAAAGGTAAATAGGCCTTAAGGATATTTTTATTTTCCTCTTTTTCTAGTTTTTCATCCTCCTCCAATAAAGTAATCGCTACCTTTCTGGAGTATTCTAAAATGCTCCCATCTTTTATCAAGTCAGCAATTTTAAATTGTAATTCTCCCGATTGTTTAGTTCCCATCATATCCCCCGCACCTCTCAACTTCAAATCTACCTCAGATATTTTAAATCCATCAGAAGTTTCTACCATGGTTTTTAGGCGTTCTTTTCCCTCATTACTTATTTTATTTCCACTCATAAGTATGCAATACGATTGTTCTGATCCTCTACCTACTCTTCCTCTTAGTTGGTGCAATTGGGAAAGACCAAAACGCTCGGCACTTTCTATTATCATAACAGAAGCGTTAGGCACATTAACACCCACCTCAATTACAGTAGTTGCTACCATTATATCGGTTATCCCCTCTACAAAGCGTTGCATCTCGTATTCCTTATCCTCCGCTTTCATCTGCCCGTGCAGCACAGAAACCTGATATTGGGGTAAAGGGAAATCACGAACTAAACTTTCATAACCATCCATCAAGTTTTTATAATCTAATACTTCACTCTCTTGTATCAATGGAAAAACAATGTAAACTTGTCTTTTTAATTTTATTTGTTCCCTTATAAAACCAATTACTTTCAATCTGTTAGAATCCGTTCTCCATACTGTTTTCACTTCTTTCCTTCCTGGTGGCATTTCATCAATTACGGACACTTCTAAATCTCCATACAAGGTCATGGATAAAGTTCGGGGGATAGGAGTTGCCGTCATCACCAACACATGAGGAGGGAAATCGTTTTTCTTCCATAATTTTGATCGTTGAGAAACCCCAAATCTATGTTGCTCATCAATTATAACTAATCCTAAATTTTCAAATTGCACCTTATCTTCCAGAAGTGCATGTGTACCAATTAATATATTTATTTCTCCCTTTTCTAAGCTATCATGAAGTTCTTTTCTTTCTTTAACTTTGGAAGAACCAGTCAGAATTCCTACTTCTAAATTCATCTCTTTAGTAAATTCCAAAATAGTTACCATATGTTGCTGTGCAAGTATTTCGGTAGGTGCCATTATACAAGACTGAAAACCATTATCTACCGCCATAAGCATACTCAAAAACGCTACCAATGTTTTCCCACTTCCTACATCCCCTTGTAGTAATCGGTTCATTTGCGAACTTCCTTGCACATCTTTTCGTATTTCTTTAAGTACTCTTTTTTGTGCTCCGGTAAGTTCAAACGGAATATGATTGTTGTAAAACTCATTAAAATTATCTCCAATAATAGGGAAAGGATATCCCTTTAGTTTCTTGGTTCGTATTAATTTTAGTTTAAGTAAATGAAGTTGTAAAAAGAAAAACTCCTCAAACTTCAACCTTTTTTGAGCTCGTATTAAATCAGTATTATTTTTCGGTAGGTGAATATCTACCAAAGCCTCCTCTTTTGATGGTAAGTTCAATTCCTTTATTATTTTTTCAGATAGGTTTTCATCTATATCATTTTTAAGTAACGGAATTAAATTCTTTATTAGTTTTAATATCCCTCTACTATTGAGTCCTTTTGCAGAAAGTTTTTCGGAAGAATGATATATCCCTTGCAAACCAACATGTGCTTTTTGGTTGTAGTCTTCCCACAAATCTGTTTCCGGATGTATAATATTAAAAGTGTTTTTAAATGCAGTTGGCTTTCCGAAAACTAAATATTCAACATTTAATTTTAAGCTACTTTTTATCCATCTTACACCTTTAAACCAAACTAGTTTTATTATTCCAGTATCGTCTTCCAAATGTGCAATTAGTCGTTTTGCTCTGCCTCTTCCAATATCTTCAAACTTAATTATTTTTCCTTTTATCTGCACAAAAGGCAAATCAGAATTAAGATCGGCTACCTTAAATATTTTACTTTTATCCACATATCGGAAGGGGAAATAAGTAAGTAAATCTCTGTATGTAAAGATTCGTAATTCCTTTTTCAGGAGATCGGACCTAGCAGGTCCAACACCAGATAAAAAGTCTATGGGAGTACTTAAAAGTTCCATGGGCTAAAGTTAAATACATTTTTTAATTTACTACAATATTAATAAAAATAGAATTCGGAATTGTAAACAATAAATAAACTACTAAAACCCTATATTTGCTAAATGAACAAAATAAAACAATGGTATAATAAAATCCCTGATACTTTTAAAAATAAGTACCTGATTGTTATTGTTTTATTTTCTGTTTGGATTGTTTTTTTAGATGAGCATAATTTGATAATATTGAATAAAAGATCGAATATTTTACAAGAAAAACAGGATGAAAAACAATTGTTGACAGAAGAAATTAAAACAGATTCCAACACACTACACAGTTTAAATAACGACCCTGAAGCAATAGAAAAATTTGCAAGAGAAAATTTTTTGATGAAAAAAGAAAATGAAGATATCTTTATTATTAGAGAAAAATCGGATGAACAAAATAATGCAAGTATAATAGAAAACCAACAGAAGAATAACTATTATCGCTGGATTATCTACTTCTTACCTGTATTATTAATAATAACTGTCACAATCTCAATTATCTCAAGACAAAAAAAAGAATGAATAAATTATTTAATAATTTTAAAGGAGTTAACTTAGAACAATGGAAAGAAAAAGTTATTACGGACCTTAAAGGATCCGATTATAACGAAAAATTAGTAACTCAAGTAGAAGGAATAGAGATACAGCCAATTTACAATTCTGAATCTATTTCAGAAACACCTTCTGTAAACTCCCCCTCTGATTGGATATCTTTTCAGTTAATTAATGCAACTGATGCAAAAACAGCTAACAAAAAAGCATTAGAAGCGCTTAACAACGATATAAGTGGACTTTACTTTTCTAATCCCAATAATTTAGAGGTATTACTAGAAAATATTTCTGTAGAACACATCAAACTTAAATTTACAAACTATTCGGAAGAATTCCTTACTGAGTGGGAAGAATTCAGAACTAAGAAAAACATTACATCTACTGTAATACTCGACCATAACAGTGTAAATGCTAAAGGAAAAACAGCAACAGAGCAAATTAATTTCGCTCTAGAAAAAGGATTAAAATCGGAAGAAAATATACATTTTCACTTTGAAATTGGAAGTAACTTCTTTCTGGAAATTGCCAAGATAAAAGCCTTCCGAATCATCTGGAAACAAGAGGTAGGAAAGAATGCTTTCATATTTTGTGAAACATCAAAAGATAATAAAGAATCTGACTTTGAATACAATAATTTACTACGAACTACTACCGAATGTATGTCGGCTATTTTTGGTGGAGCAAATGCCATATTAATCCATTCCTTTTCAGAAGAAAGCACCAACTTTTCTGATAGAATTGCTAGAAATCAGCAAATTATATTACGAAAAGAAGGATATCTGGACAAAGTAAAAGATCCCTCAAAAGGTTCTTATTATGTAGATTATTTAATCTCTGAATTACTTTCAGATTACAACCTAAAAAATGATGTTGAAGAAAATAACTCCTCAACAAAAAACTGGATTTCTTCAGAAGGAATACTAATAAAATCAGAATACAATAAAGAAGATTTAAAAGAAGTAGAACATACTAATTTTGTTTCTGGAATCCCTCCTTACTTAAGAGGACCTTATTCCACAATGTATGTGATGCGACCATGGACTATCCGACAATATGCCGGATTTTCTACTGCTGAAGAGTCCAATGCATTTTACAGAAGAAACTTAGAAGCAGGACAAAAAGGACTTTCAGTAGCTTTTGATTTAGCAACACATAGAGGATACGATTCGGACCACGAAAGAGTGGTTGGAGATGTAGGAATGGCAGGAGTTGCTATTGATTCTGTAGAAGATATGAAAATATTATTTAAAGATATTCCTTTAGATAAAATGTCTGTTTCTATGACAATGAATGGAGCGGTATTACCCATACTTGCTTTTTATATTGTAGCAGCAGAAGAACAAGGAGTTTCAACAGAAAAACTAAGTGGTACCATTCAGAACGATATTTTAAAAGAATTTATGGTGAGGAATACTTATATATACCCACCAAAACAATCCATGAGAATTATTTCTGACATCTTTAAATATAGTTCAGAAAATATGCCAAAATATAATTGTATCTCTATATCTGGATACCATATGCAAGAAGCAGGAGCTACTGCCGATATTGAACTTGCATATACACTTGCTGATGGATTGGAATACATAAGAACAGGATTGAAATCTGGATTAGACATTGATGATTTCGCTCCAAGATTATCCTTCTTTTGGGGAATTGGAATGAATCATTTTATGGAAATAGCAAAACTAAGAGCAGGAAGATTATTGTGGGCTAAAATAATTAAGAAATTCAATCCTAAAAATTCAAAATCAATGGCATTAAGAACCCACTGCCAAACTAGTGGATGGAGCCTCACACAGCAAGACCCATTTAACAATGTTACACGAACTTGTGTAGAAGCCATGGCCGCGGTAATGGGAGGAACACAAAGTTTACATACAAATGCGCTTGATGAGGCAATAGCTTTACCAACTGACTTTTCAGCAAAAATCGCAAGAAATACACAAAAATATTTACAAACAGAAATTGGAATCTGTGACACAGTTGACCCATGGGGAGGGTCCTATTATGTGGAAAAACTTACAAAAGAACTATCTGAAAAAGCTTGGAAAAATATAGAAGAAATTGAAGAATTAGGTGGTATGGCAAAAGCAATTGAAACAGGAATTCCTAAGATGAGAATTGAACAATCAGCTGCCCGAAAACAAGCCAGAATAGATAATGAAATTGATACAATTGTTGGAGTAAATTCTAATATTATAGAAAAAGAAGATATAGAATTAGACATTTTAGAATTAGACAATTCTTCAGTAAGAAAATCACAAATTAAGATTTTAAAAAAAATAAAAAACGAAAGAGATAACAAAAAAGTAAATCAATCCTTAGAAAATTTGATTACTGCTTGTAAAAATGGAAAAGAAAATTTACTTAATTTAGCAATTGTAGCGGCTAGAAACAGAGCGACACTTGGAGAAATATCGGATGCAATGGAAGAAGTGTTTGGCAGGTATAAAGCGAAAAACAACATAATATCTGGAGTATATAAAATGGAAATAGAAAATAACGAAAACTTTAAAAGAGCATTAAAACTTTCTGATGAGTTTGCAAAAAAAGAAGGTAGAAGAGCAAGAATATTAATTACCAAAATGGGGCAAGATGGTCACGACAGGGGAGCGAAAATTGTTGCCACTTCATTTGCCGATTTGGGATTTGATGTAGATGTTGGTCCTCTTTTTCAAACTCCACAAGAAGCTGCAAAACAAGCAGTAGAAAATGATGTTCATATATTAGGGGTTTCTTCCCTAGCTGCGGGACATAAAACCCTAGTTCCTCAAGTAATTTCAGCATTAAAAGAATATGGAAGAGAAGATATATTGGTAATTGCTGGAGGCGTAATTCCAAAACAAGATTACGATTACTTATACAAAGAAGGAGTAAGTGGTATTTTTGGTCCAGGAACAGTTATTGCTGAATCAGCAATTGAAATCCTTAAAAAATTAATAAAGTAAATTATTTAGTTAAGAGTTGGGATGGATCTTCACATTTTCTGGTAAGAAAACGATAATTAACTCCAACTGTTAATTGATTTTGAGATCCAACTTGTGTTCCATTTAAGTACTGATATAAAGGGATTTCTGAAGTCACAAAAACTGTAATCCCATTCTGAGAATAACTTAATTGAGGAATAAAAAACATCTTTTTACTTCCTGTGTAATTTTGTTTAACAATCCAATCATCAACAATCCAATCTTCTACATCATCAAATACTTTACCTAACTCCATTTTTTGTATCCATTCCCCTTTTAATTGCCCTGTTAAACCCCATTTTCTATATATAGTCTTGCTTGCAAAAAACCCTATACTAGAATAATCTCCGAATTTCAATCCTAAAGAATTATACCCCTTTTTTAGATAAAGAGAGTTCATAAATATTCGTAATTTTTGTTTTTGATAATCCTTTAAAAAGAATGTATAGAACATAAGGTCTTGTGAACCTGTAGTAAGCTGAGTAATTGGAGGAGAAATATCCCATACATCAGGTGTTGTTGCAGTTGAATCAATATGAGATCCTAAAGGAATTTTTAACCCCATCCCTAGCGTAATTTCTGTACGTATACCATTTGTTGTTTTATTATATATATCATACCTTGGAAATACTATTAAATCACTAAAACCGATTGATGATGTAGTATCATCATTATCTAACCAAACTTGTGATTTATTTAAAAAGTAACCAGAAGCAACAGATAAAGTCAATTTCTTACTCAATCCATAGTCTGCTCTTAAAAACATATAATTACTATTAAAATTATCAAAAGATCCTACAGTGTCTCTATTCTCTGTGAAAAACTTATTAGACTTATTGTATTGGTAATTTATAGAAAGTTCCATTTGGTTTTCTTGCAACACTCCAGTTGCAGCACCACCAGCAATTGGGCTTCCTGCTCCACCAGAACAACATCCCTGAGCAAATATAAAATGAGAAAGAGAACTTAAAACTATAACAAATAATAAACGCATAAAGAGTTACTTACTTATTGTAAATTTCAGACTCTCTGTTAGTTCAGAGGTATGAAATTGTAAAACATAATTTGCAGAAGGAAGCTCACTA
>Ga0257121_1002664_pt1 | contig 12429 bp, 13 predicted proteins | sample SI106_100metaG_FD_190180 | JGI IMG/M metagenome (GOLD analysis project Ga0257121, IMG submission 190180) | Marine microbial communities from Saanich Inlet, British Columbia, Canada - SI106_100 | ecosystem: Environmental > Aquatic > Marine > Inlet | place: Canada: British Columbia | collected... | reverse complement strand
ATTCACCCGTCGATGTTACCGCTCTGCCTGGGTTTGCTGAAGGCGATTTAAGCGTGCAAGATGAGGCGGCACAGCTTGCTGCCGGGTTGCTGTGTTTAAAACCAGGCCTGTCTATATTAGATGCCTGCTCAGCACCAGGAGGCAAAACTTGTCATATTCTTGAAACTGAGCCCAAGCTTAGCTCTGTTTTAGCTCTCGATTCTGAGTCTCGACGTATGCCCAGAGTAGAAGAAAATCTATCAAGACTAAAGCTCCGTGCGAAGTTAAAAGTTGCTGATGCTGGAGATCTCGATAGCTGGTGGGATAATCAGTCTTTTGATCGCATTTTATTGGATGCCCCCTGTTCCGCAACTGGCGTTATCCGACGCCACCCAGACATCAAAATACTGCGCAAACCCGCAGATATTGATAAGCTAGCTAATATTCAAGCAAGGCTGCTAGAAATACTCTGGCAAACTCTGAGCAATGAGGGTATTTTAGTCTATGCAACTTGCTCAATCTTGCCGGAGGAGAACGATCAGGTAGTAAAGGCTTTTGTGGCTAACCACAAAGAAGCAGAAATAATGACCATTGAGGCTAGTTGGGGGGCGGCTACAGATTGTGGTCGGCAATTATTCCCAACCATAAATGGCTCTGATGGGTTTTACTATGCAAGACTTCGTAAAAAACCATCTGTCGGCAAAGACGCCGATAAAGGCCCGGAATAACGATGAAAATAATTATAGTAGGTGCTGGTCAAGTTGGCGGTACGCTCGCCGAAACGCTAGCTCGTGAATACAATGATGTAACCTTGATCGATATTGATGAAGGTGTGTTGCGTGGACTGCAAGATCGCCTCGACGTTCGAACGGTAGTTGGCACGGGCAGCTATCCAGATGTTTTGGTCCAAGCCGGAATTGAAGATGCCGACATGCTGGTCGCAGTCACGAGCAGCGATGAAATTAACATTACCGCCTGCCAAGTGGCCTATTCCCTGTTCCAAACGCCGACTAAAATAGCTCGTGTTCGAGCCCACAATTACACTAATCCAAAATATAAAAGCATTCTTTTTAATGACAAGAATATGCCGGTAGATGTAATGATCGCTCCAGAGCAGGCAGTCACTCATTACATTCGTAGACTAATTGAACAACCTGGCGCTCTTCAGGTCCTGGATTTTGCGGACGGCGTTCTTCAGCTAGTAGGCTTGCGCGCGGTCAAAGACAGCCCGCTGGTCGGACAAGAGTTGCGCACTCTAAAAGAGCATATACCTAAAGCCGATGCGCGCGTTGCCGCACTCTACCGAAAGGATCGGGCTATTTCCCCGGTCGGTGATACCGTCATCGAGGATGGTGACGAAGTGTTTTTTATAGCCGCAAAGAAAAATATTCGTAAGGTCATGAGCGAGCTTCGCCGTCTTGAAAAGCCTTATCACAGACTGGTGATTGCTGGTGGTGGTAATATCGGCTTTAGACTAAGCAAAGCCCTTGAAGAAGATTACAGCATTAAAATCATCGAGTTTTCTCCCAAACGAGCAGACTACCTATCTGAAAAGCTAAATCGCGCCGTGGTTTTAAATGGCTCAGCAACAGACCAAGAACTGCTGTTAGATGAGAATATTGATAAAACTGACGTGTTCTTAGCCTTAACCAATGATGATGAGGTTAATATCATGGCTTCTCTTCTCGCCAAGCGCCTTGGTGCCAAGAAAGTCATGACACTTATTAGCAACCCAGTTTATGCCGACCTAATGCAGGGCGGGGAAATTGATATCGCCATCTCTCCACAGCAGGCGACAATAAGTTCGTTACTGGCCCATGTTCGTCAAGGCGACACGGTTAGTGTGCACTCGCTGCGCCGCGGGGCTGCTGAAGCCTTGGAATTCATCGTTCATGGTGACGCAAAATCTTCAAAAGTGGTGGGTCGCGCCATTGGCGATATTAAATCGCCCCCTGGATCTACATTAGCGGCCTTAGTCCGCAACGGGAAGGTGATCATTGCCCATCATGACACCGTCATAGAGGCCGACGATCACGTAATAGTGTTCGTCGTCGACAAAGAAAATACGAAGGCCGTTGAAAAACTCTTTGCGGTCGGATTCACTTTCTTCTAGGACACGGGCTTTTATGCATATTGCTGTTATATCGCGAGTTTTAGGTATGTTGCTGATGATCTTCAGCCTGACCATGCTCTCGCCAATACTTGTCGCATCCATCTACGAAGAAAATACGACTCCGATGTTCCTGCTGGCTTTTGCCATCACACAGTTCGTTGGCCTAGCATTTTGGCTACCCTCTAGAGGTCGCATGGGAGAGCTAAGGACTCGCGATGGCTTTTTCGTAACTGTCTTTTTCTGGCTGGTACTTAGCTCTTTTGGAACCTTGCCACTCATTTTTTCCGAAGCCACTAACCTATCATTTGTTGATGCTTTGTTTGAGTCTGTCTCAGGGTTAACCACCACCGGTGCAACCGTGTTATCGGGTCTCGATGAATTGCCCAAGTCAATCCTCTATTATCGACAGCAACTACAATGGCTCGGTGGTATTGGTATTGTGGTTATTGCCGTCGCGATTTTGCCCATGTTAGGTATCGGTGGCATGCAAATATATCGTGCGGAAACACCTGGGCCGATGAAAGATGCCAAGCTAACCCCACGTATTGCTGAAACTGCTAATGTGTTATTTAAAATTTATCTCACCCTTACCATAGTCTGTGCTCTAGCGTATTGGTGGGCGGGAATGAGTGGCTTTGATGCTATCGGCCATAGTTTTTCTACCGTTGCGATTGGCGGCTTTTCTACGCATGACGCCAGTATTGGCTTCTTCGATAGCGATTTGATTATGGCTATCTGTACATTTTTTATGGTCATCTCGGGCCTAAATTTTGCTCTGCATTACCACGTATGGCATAACCGTCGTCTTAATTTCTATTGGGCAGATCCCGAAGCTAGGATGTACATATATCTTTTATTATTCGGAATGTTTATCACCTGTTCTTACCTCTACTTCAGTGGCACTTATGGTTGGAAAGACAGCTTTAGTTTAGGCGTGTTTCAACTAGTTTCAATGCTGACAACCACAGGATTTACCACCACTGAATTTAATAGCTGGCCAACCTTTTTGCCGTTCTTCTTAATCTTTTTGAGCTTTTTCGGTGCTTGCGTTGGGTCTACCGGTGGCGGCATCAAGATTGGTCGAATGTTGATTATGGCTCAGCAAGGTATTCGCGAGCTTTATCGGCTAGTGCACCCTAATGCGTTGCTACCCATTAAAATCCGCAATCAGCGCGTTCCCGAGCGAGTAGTCGATGCTATCTGGGCGTTCTTTGGCGTTTATCTAGCCATTTTTTATCTAATGGTACTGCTACTGTTAGCTTCAGGCCTAGACTATGTAACCGCCTGGTCCGCCACGGCCGCTGCACTAAACAACCTTGGACCAGGTTTGGGAGGCGTCGCCACTAACTACGCAGACATTAGTAGTTTTGCCAAGATAGTGCTGAGCTGGGGAATGCTCTTAGGGCGACTGGAGATATTTTCGCTACTAGTATTATTCACCCCCACTTTTTGGAGGAATTAATTAGCTACTCTTTGCGAGCCTGGTAATAAGCCTCTTCAGAAATAGTGTGATAAGCCGTTGCCTGCCGCTGAAAAGCTTTAACGGAGGTGGCAATACGTCGAGAAATGTCTGAATCATCCGCCAGCTCTTCAAGCATCTCTACAGAGATACTGCGTAGCTCCGTAATTACTTCATCGGGAAGCTTTCTCAACTGCACGCCATGGGTTTCAACTAAGCTAATTAATGCCTCGTTGTTTCGCGCCGTATACTCATCGAGCATGTCTTGATTAACGGCCCTAGCGGCTGTCTCAACAATTGCCTGCAAATCATTCGGCAAGCTCGCTAAAGCGTCTTTGTTAACAATTAACTCCAAGGTCGGGCCTGGTTCATGCCAGCCGGGGTAATAGTAATATTTGGCCACCTGATGAAAACCAAGTGCAATATCGTTGTAAGGACTCACCCATTCAAGGGCATCAATGACCCCCGTCTGCATGGCGGTATAAAGCTCACCACCGGCGATGGTCACCGAGACCCCGCCAGCGCGAGTTATAACATCTCCCCCCATTCCCGGGATCCGCATTTTTAATCCCTTAATATCATCCATAGAGTTTATTTCTCGATTGAACCACCCAGCCATTTGCACGCCTGTATTACCCGCAGCAAAGGGAACTAAGTTAAATTCACTGTAGAGCTCTCTCCACAACTCTAACCCCCCGCCATAATGCAGCCATCCATTCATCTCTTGAGCGTTAAGCCCAAAAGGCACCGAGGTAAAAAATGCAGCGGCCTTCGACTTTCCGGTCCAGTAATAGGACGCGCCATGTCCCATCTCAGCAGTGCCTTGAGACACCGCATCGAACACTTCAAATGCTGGGACCAATTGACCCGCACCAAACACCTTAATTTGCAGTCTTCCGTCGCTCATTGCATGGACTTTTTTAGCAAAATTTTCGGGCGCCGTGCCTAGTCCAGGATAATTTTTAGGCCACGTGGTGACTAGCTTCCATTTGAAGTGTTGCTGTTTCTCCGCTATACCAGAGGCGGCCGTCTTGTCGTCGCCCCCGCCGCAGCCAACCAAAAACAAAGCTAACAGTACCGTTACTATAATGCGCATTTTTTACCCTCTTTTGTGGTGCTTCCTGTTCTTTTTATATAGCGGCCAAATTGGCAGACGCCAAGATTAAAATTTTAGTCCCGACCCCCTCGAAGCTTACATGGACTCTTGCTCTTGGGCCATTGCCTTCGAAATTCAAGATCACACCTTCGCCATAAACATTATGATTAACCGTCTGTCCCAACTGAAACCCCGTTTCTTCACCCTGATCACTGCGCATAGCCCCCGCAGCATAGCTTGTCGGCCGCGCTATGGTGTTTTGCAGCCGAACTTCTTCTATTACCTCTTTTGGAATATCCCGGACAAACCTAGAAATTGAATTAAATGATTCGCTTCCATAAATAGAACGACTCTCTGCAAACGTTATATAGAGTTTTTGCTTCGCTCTAGTTATGCCCACATAAGCCAGCCGCCGCTCTTCCTCTAACCGTCCAGGTTCATCCAGCGACATCTTATGAGGAAATAAATTCTCTTCCATTCCTGCAATAAACACCAATGGAAACTCCAGCCCCTTGGCGCTGTGCAAGGTCATCAACTGCACCGCGTCTTGGTCTTCATCCGCTTGGCGATCGCCAGAATCTAAGGCAACCTGATCTAGAAATTGTGGCAGTACCGGTAAGTCTCTATCTTCAGCCTCAAAGTTTCGGCAGGCACCAACGAGTTCCTCGAGGTTCTCAACACGAGCTTGGCCTCGTTCGCCTTTTTCCCTCCGATGCATTTCTATCAGCCCGCTGTGTTGCATCGCGTTTTCTGCCTGCTCAGCTAATGGTAGTTCGTCGAACTGTCCACTCATTTCATTGACTAGCTCAATAAAAGCAGTAATAGCATTTGTTGCTCTTGCCGCCATGCGCTTCTCACTGACCACCGCGACAGAGGCTGACCACAGCGACGTGTTATTGTCTCGAGCTAATTCTCGCACTATCTCTAAGGTACGATCGCCAATGCCTCGCGGCGGTACATTGACCACTCGTTCAAAGGCTACATCGTCATGGCAGTTCAACATGAGGCGCAGATATGAAAGGGCATTTTTAATTTCCATTCGCTCATAGAAGCGCTGCCCACCATAGATACGATAGGGGATTTCGGCCTGCAACAACGCAGCCTCTAGGACCCTTGATTGCGCGTTAGAACGATAAAGAATTGCCGCGTCTTCACGCCGATTCCCATCAGTACTCCAACTGTGTAATCGGTCTGCAATATAGCGGGCTTCATCGTGTTCATTAAAAGCTGAATACAGCGCTATGGCTTCACCTTCTCCTGCATCGGTCCATAGGTTTTTCCCAAGGCGGCCTGAATTCTTGGCGATCACCGCATTAGCAGCCAGCAGGATGTTTGATGTCGAGCGATAGTTTTGCTCTAGCTTTACGATTTCAGTGGCAGGAAAATCACGCTCATAACTAAGAATATTTTCTACCTTAGCGCCACGCCAACCATAAATTGATTGGTCGTCATCGCCTACCGCAGTTACGGCACTCACTTTCCCAGCAAGCAATCTTAACCAGGCATATTGAACGGCGTTAGTATCTTGAAACTCATCCACTAAAATATGCTTAAAGCGCTGCTGGTAGTGCTCTAGTACCGCCGGATTATGCTTCCACAGTTCTAACGCCCGAAGGAGTAGTTCCGCGAAATCAATCACACCTAAGCGTTCGCAGGTTTCTTCATAGCCCCTATAGATCCGTAACATGGTGGCCAAATAGGGATCTCCACCCTCTTGAATGTGGGCAGACCGCAAGCCCTCATCTTTTTGGCCATTTATCCACCATTGAGCCTGCTTTGGCGGCCATCTTTGCTCATCCAAATCCATGCTACGCATAACGCGCTTAACTAAGCGTAGCTGATCGTCAGAATCTAGAATTTGAAAATTTTCTGGCAACTTGGCATCGCGCCAGTGCGCTTTTAATAGCCGATGCGCCAAGCCATGAAACGTTCCTACCCACATGCCTCTCAATGACATGCCCAGTAACTCATCAATTCTCTCTCTCATTTCGCGTGCCGCCTTATTAGTAAAGGTGACCGCAAGGATGCCGTAAGGAGACGCGTTATCTACCTGAATCTTCCAGGCGATACGATGCACCAGAACTCGCGTTTTCCCGCTGCCAGCACCGGCTAACACTAAAAGGTGCTGTTTGTCGCTGGTAACTGCCTGTTCTTGGGGGGCGTTGAGATTATGTAGTATTGAGGTAACGTCCATAGGTGTGCAGTCTAACAATTTAATAGACAAAAATCGGGGTCAACTGAATTTCTTTTTCGTTTTAACCGAGATCCAAGACCCTAACGATCAATCACTGGCCAAAATAGTCAAAATAACCCACAAATGACTCTTTTTTTACTACAAAACTGGCAATATAGGCCGTTTTCTTGTAAATTTTTTACATAGCTTACTTTGGATGGCCCATGAAACCCGCTCAATTGACCCAAACCATCAGTGACACGCTGCCCGCGCTTCGAAAATCAGAGCGCAAAGTAGCCGATTTTGTTCTCAAATCACCGCTGAATGTAATCAGGATGCGTATAGTAGATTTAGCCCAAAAGGCTGGAGTGAGTGAACCCACCGTTGTCCGGTTTTGTCGCGCTGTGGGTTGTCACGGCTTTCAAGACTTTAAGCTGGCGCTTGCTCAACAGCTTGCATCCAGTCCAAGCTATGGCCAGATTGCGGTTACTGATACGGACTCCACCCGAGAATATACTCATAAGGTTTTCGACTCTACCGTTGATGCCTTGTTGAAGGTTCGTGACAGCCTGATCTTGGAAAATCTTGAAGCGGCTGTGGCGGCTATTTGCGCTGCCGGTCGCGTTGAGTTCTATGGCTTTGGCGCATCTGCCGCAGTGGCCTTTGATGCACAACACAAGTTTTTTAGGCTTCAAATAACCTCTGCAGCCTACTCTGACCCGCATCTGCAAAATATGTCCGCAGCCTCTCTAAATGCTGGCGATGTGGTTGTCGCTATCTCTCAATCGGGACGATCCCAAGCATTGCTAGATTCTATGGAGTTGGTTAAAAGTGCTGGAGGTATCGTAATTGGCTTAGCGCCCAGCGCATCACCCGTTGCAAAAAGCGCGACAATCGCTATTGAGGTCGACGCGAAAGAGGATATTCAGATCTACACACCATTATCTTCTCGCATTGCCCATTTAGCCGTGATTGATGTTTTAGCGATCGGTGTTGCACAAAAGAAAGGTCCGAAGTTACAAGAGCATCTTCAACAACTTCAAGCTGGCCTTTCATCGTTAAGAAGCCAATAGGGGAGAGGGCTATCTTGGTTCTGTCACCAATCCGCCACTCTAATTGTCTGCAAACACCCTCACTAGTTTCCCGTCCTTTCCGTCAGTGGCAATAATCAGGCTACCATCTGGGGCAATAATGATATTTCGAATTCTACCCAGTTCAGGAAATAATATTTCTTCGTCAGCGACTTTTTCACCATTAAGCTCTAGCCGCCTTAAATCACCTGGCACCATCGCTGAGATAAATAGATCACCATTCCAGCTAGGAAACATATCGCCTTGATAGAGCGCCATGCTTGAAGGGGCTATTGATGGCACCCAGTATTTTACCGGTTGTTCCATGCCTACTTTCTCGGTGAACGGTGAAATAGTCGCGCCACTATAATCAATCCCATAGGTGATGGCCGGCCAGCCATAGTTGTTGCCCGGCACTATGATGTTAAGTTCATCACCACCCTTCGGGCCATGCTCATGTTCAAAAACAGTCCCGTCGTCTTGAATAACCAATCCCTGTAAATTGCGATGCCCATAGGACCAAATCTCAGGCAGCGCACCCGGGGTGTTAGCAAAGGGATTATCTACTGGGATGCTACCGTCATCGTTAACACGCAGAATTTTGCCAAAGTGGTTATCTAGGGACTGGGCTTTTTCTCGATAGTTGAAGCCATCGCCAGATGTGATCAATAAACTCCCGTCAGCCATAAAGGCTAGCCGTGCTCCGTAGTGGGCCGCGGTCTTACGTGGCGGATCCGACTTGAAAATAGTTTTATGCTCAACAAGCGTGTCCCCTTTTAATCGCGCTCGAACGACATTGAGGCTGTTTAGCGCTGGCTCCTGCGTGTCGGGAGCAGAAAAGGACAGATACACAAATCCATTCTCTTCAAATTCTGGGTGCAAAAGAACCTCTGACAGCCCTCCTTGACCGGCAAACAAAACCTCGGGCACGCCCTCGATCGGCGTTGGTCGTAGTTGACCATCAGTAATCAGTTTTAATTCACCAGAAAGCTCGGTCACTAACATTTGCGTGTCAGAAATATAGGCCATACTCCACGGATGGTCTAATCCCTGGGCCAGAATTTCAGTTTCATACTGGTCGCCAGCGCCAGCGCTTGAACTTAGAACAAGCTGCCAACCCAATAGACTTAAAAACTTAACGATTTTCATCTGTACTGCCCTCCGTTTGACGAGCGCCAAAATAGTAGCCGGCAATCATGCCTGAGCAAATTAAATACACCTTGCCGAGAAGGCTTCTTGCGCCGGCAATAAGATCAAGGTTGTAAAAGGCCAAAGGCATCAAGCCAACAATGGCAAAAAGAGCCGCGCCGCCAGCCAAGGCATAAAGGTACCTTTTATCTATATCAACCCAAACAAGAACAATCCGCGCGACAACAAAGGCGATGAGCATTCCGACAAAAATCAGAGCGGCCACGGGAAACTCCCCTTTAAAGTTCATGCCAATCAGATCGCCAATCAACATTGAAGCCACCATTGGGGTGTCGATCGGCATATCCATGCTGGATAGCCAGGCTATGTTACTCGCGGTTGTTTGTGTAACCAATAAAACTGTGGCGATGGCCACCGCAACTAAAAACGAGACGCTGCCCTTAATCATGTTTCTCCTCTATCCATATTTTGTGTCTTAATGTTTTTCATAGGCTCTTCCACTCTGCTTTTAACCTGTTTTCCTTAGGATCCATAACCCCAAAAAGGTACTGGCAAGAGCCTTAAACGCTTGAGCAAAAATCAGTGGTAATCCGAAAATAAAATCAAGGTATGGCCCCCACATCCAACCATATAGCCAATCAACAACCACCATAAAAACAGGCACATAGTCGACGAAAAATGCCTTGTGGGTGAGCGATAAAACACCATAGTCAGTGGTCAGAACAATAAAGCCTCCCCAGATCACCAACAATAATTGCAGTGGCGTTGTCCAAATCAATACATACGCAAAAACACGCAGCCCGGTTTTCATGATTCACTCCCTGACAGAACAGCACTAGCTTAGCCCTTAATTAAAGACGAATGTGAATAAAATCAGACAGCACCTGCGAAAGCTTCTCGGCTTTGGTCCATTGAAAGAAATGTCCGCCACCTATCATCTGGTGGGGCTGATCTTCTGTCCCTGGCACTTTGGCTAAAAACAGTTTTTCAAAACCATTAGTTACCGGATCATCCCCAGCACCGACACACAAAAATGGTTTTTCAAATGCAGAGAAGAATTCCCATGCTTTCTTCTGTGCATCCAGCGACTGATCGGGAATGCTAGGCACCTGACTGGGCATGGCGCGCACCGCCATCTTAAACGCTGCACTAGGGAAGGGAGCTTCAAAGGCTCTAGATATATCCGTTCTAAAGGGTGACACTTTTTGCAAGCCAAGGTTACCCATTAGTAACTCTGCAGCTATCGCTAACTTTTGTCGTGATTCCATCATTGAGGAGGCAATAATGCCAGCTGGAACATTAACCGTATCCCAAGTATATTTTTGCCAATAGGCAAATTTACGGACCCCCCCATAAGGATCTTCAGCGCCTCCAAAGCCATCCATTTTGCGGACCTGTTGCATCATCGATGCCATGCTGAGCCTCTGAGAACTGGCTCTAAACGCTAAAATTTCTTCGGCAACGCTGTCTGGAACATCGGGACTATAGGGCAGCCCTGTATTGCCCATAGCCACGCGATCAAATCGATCACCATTATCTGCCACCATACGTAGGCCAATTAAACCGCCCCAATCTTGGCCAAAAAAAGTAAGATTTGAAAAATCATTCTGCACTAGCCATTGATTCATCCAGTCGACCTGACTCTGGTAACTATAATCTTCTCTGGCAGCAGGTTTATCAGATTTACCATACCCTGGCAGATCTGGCGCTATCACCCTGATGCCGGCCTTTACTAAATGAGGAATCATTCTGGCGTACAAATAACTCCACACTGGCTGGCCATGCATGGCTAATAAAATTGGACCATCTGCTGGGCCCTCATCGAGGTGATGAATACGTAAATCAGAACCATCGTGAGTTTTGATCACGGTATAATGCGGCTCAAAAGGGTAGTCTTGGATACCCTCAAAACAGTGATCTGGTGTTCGTAAGATTTTCATGCTGGTCTTATCCTCATCATTAGGCGTTGTGTCTATTGGCATTGTAGCTGTCAATACTTGCTCGATGCAATAGCGGTGGCGTGCTACTCCTTAAAGGGATGGGCCTGCAAGTTTTTGCGCTTCTATTTCATTTAGTGGTATTTCGAACTCTTTGCTTGAAACAAAACAAATGGAACGACTTGAGCTAAAGACCAAATCACAATTAAAGAATCACCTTCGCGAAAAATTGAAAATAAAACAAAAGAAAGCGGAGGAAATAGAAAGAGTTTCTTAAAAAAAGATTTGAAGAATTTTAAATAGTTGTCTATATCAAAATGTTCTTTTTTTTCTGCCGACATTGTATTGTAACCAGCAAGGAAATATTTGGCGTTTTTTTGATTTATCCCAAATCCAATTAACAGATAAGTAAATGACATAAACAAAATTGTAGCAAAAATTATCAGATCTTCCATTTAACTGTTACAACCATTTCTACTCCACAATAATCGAGCAAGGTTACCGCTAAATTTTGTGACATACTCCAAGACACTAATCACTTTGAGAAGAATTTTTAAGAACCGCCTCCTTGGTCCCATCCTCATTAATTGTTACTTCAAGAGGCCTCCAATCCTCTCCATCACATATAAATGCAACACACCCTTCAACTCTTAAAATTCCATTATCGTTAAGATAAAGATTAGATTTATAGGTTTTCCCGCGTCTCGGATCATAGATTTTCCCGCCTTTAAATGTTTTCTGATTTATATCCTTAATCAAAAAATTATCTAAAATGTTTATTCCAACAAGAGACCTTGATCTAAGAGATTTATCTTTATTTTGATCATCAAGTATTTGTTTTGGATCAACACCGTCTTCTACAAAAAGTGTTTCAATTTTTGCACAAATATAATCATCACAATTCTCAATCTTTACAATTGAGCCTGACGTCAACCAATGACCAAATATGTTAGTTTCACCAAAAATATTTGTGCTTATCAACAAGAAAGATAATATAAACGTATATTTTTTCATTTAAATCCCTGTTTCAACTGACTCCACAGTTCTCGGGTGTTTTGGTGTAGCGCTTTACTCTTCCTTGTCACCCTGACCTAGAATTCCCTTTTCTTTCATCTGTTTTTCAAGCAGCAGAACTTTCCCAAATGCTGCCAAACCAAAAATAAATCCCATTATTGCTAATCCTTCCATAATTTCCTCTCTTTAATTCACTGTTCTGTTCTACTCGACGGTGACGAGTTCAGTTTGAGTGCAGAATTGAGATCATGATTTTTTCTGAACTCTCTATGGAACTTCAAATAAAACTCGATTTCTTTTTTATTCATTTCCCTTCCTAAGGGTAATCAAAGAAGTTGTTGCCAATATTACAAGCATCAATACAGCAAACTCTTTTTCTTCAACAATTGAAACAACAAGAATTGCTGCTGCCCACATAATTGATTGTGAAATTATTATT
>Ga0257121_1002652_pt1 | contig 12471 bp, 17 predicted proteins | sample SI106_100metaG_FD_190180 | JGI IMG/M metagenome (GOLD analysis project Ga0257121, IMG submission 190180) | Marine microbial communities from Saanich Inlet, British Columbia, Canada - SI106_100 | ecosystem: Environmental > Aquatic > Marine > Inlet | place: Canada: British Columbia | collected... | reverse complement strand
CTTATTACTCTACTTTTATACCGGATCTCGATGTCCTTTGATACCAGTCACTACCCAAAAAAATCTTCATAATTTTTGATGGGGGCTTTCACCCCCAACCCTTGGTTAGTCGTAAATAATAGGAAGGTTATAACGATCGATCGAATCTTGAAGATCATCGAGCGCTGTAGTTAACCCTTTCTTTCCTGCAGGGTATCTTTTTCCAGTAAGGCCTGATACATAATTCCTGCATACGGTAGAAGTGTATCCACTGTTGATTTTCATACCGATCAATAAAGCTTTGATGCCCTGCTTAAAGACTGCCATTCTGTAAGCTTCTATCTGGCCTGGTCTATCTAGTACTGTTGCTTTTTCCATTGTATTTCTCCTTGTGGTTAATGAATCATTATTATAACATTACTTTACATATTACTAAAACGTGGTTCGATCTCGGTGTCCTTTGATACCAGTCACTAGGTAACAAAAAAAGAAAGGGAAGGCCGAAGCCCTTCCAATCTCCCACAGGAAACTAATTATTCACCCCTCCTTGATATGTTTTAAGTCATCATAACCAGAACAATGATCATAAAATTCTTTCATTAATTTTTTCTGATCGTGAGATAATTCCCACCAATACTCATAGTCATCATCTTTCATCATATCTTCCCATTCATAAAAAGCCGATCCTTCACTAATTTTTTCTTTTGGTTCATCAGTCATTTCTTCGTATGTTTCATGTTTCATTATTCGCCCCTCCTTACAGAGGCAAGGTCTCGAACGAAACTATCGCCCTCCATAAAACAATCGTCCATTCTATATACCTGCCCTCGATTCTTTAATGCGTCGACCAACAGTCTTGCGTCGCAGTCTTCTTCCAAATAATAGTTATCTTGATCGTGAAAAGAATAGGTACTAATCTCATCAGCGAACCCCAATGCACTGGCTAGGTCTTTAGATACTTCAACCCAACCATGCCCTGCGTCTGTATGGTATTTAAAATGTGGTACATTTGTGAATGTTAAATACCCGTTGTGAATGTATCTTGATTCATTGTTCATAATTATTGAAGGGGGGTTTCCCCCCCAACCCTTGGTTAGTTATATGCTGAATGAAAGGATTCTACTCCGCCGTGCTCCAATGCTCCTTCATTGAAACCTTGGTCATCGAAGTACCGCCCACTTAATCCATACTCTTCGTCATTGGCTAAGTCTTTAACTGTAACAATTCCCCACCCGATACACCAATTAGCTTTCCTATCGTCGCGAAGGATAAGAAAGGTTTGGCCCTTCCATGTCACTTCTTGTCCTGCTAGGTCTGTGCCACCTTCCTCCTCTTTTCTCCAACTTACTTGCTTACTCATTTTGTTTCTCATTTTGTTACTCCTTGTGTAGGCAGAAAGGACTGCCATGTCCCTATTATAACATTACTTTACATATACAAGCAACCCCACGCCCCCCCTATGCACCACTTTATAAAATTTTTTTTCTATTACTATATACATTCTAATATACTCAAATAACCAGAAGTTTTTCTAAAAGTTACCAGATAGGCCCCCTTACTTTACAAATAGCCAATCAAAAAAATATTTCGCAAAAAATTCTTAAAAATCGAAATGATTCTCACTGCCGCTTGATCTAGCTGAAGGACGTATACTACGAGTATGAACATTTTATATACACTCTTTCGCCTCCTTAACGCCTGCTTATATTTAGTGCTACTTTATGGTTTCTGTTTGTTATTATTAATTTAATCAGATATACTCTTGTGCATAGCTGCAAATAATCAAGGTGTAACGGCGAACACATGAGTAAACACAAACCTCCAGTACTCACTCCTTCAACCGAGGAAGAGTTAAAAGAAGATCTATTAGTTATTCCTGAAATAGAGAAAGGGGTTGTTATACCTAAGAGTAAGAAAGAAGCTATTCCTGAGATGAGCGCTGAGCAAGAAGTTTCTATCCGCGCCAACACAATAAAGACGGTCTCTGATTTAGCTGGAGAAAACATAGAGCCCTCAAAAGAGCATCAAGATCAAGCCGTAGAACTTGCGCGTGATATGATGACAAACAAGAAACTTAAACCTGAGTTCGCAAACTACCCTAATGAAACAATGGCGTTTTTAGCAGGACTTGTAGCACAAACTAATTGTATGATTGTCAAAGAGCTATCAGATTTAAAACTTTATATGGTTAATAAGTTTGTAGAATTATCAGCAACGGCAGAAAAAGATGCGGACAGAATAAAAGCATTAAGAAATTTAGGAGAAGTAGACGGCGTCGATGCATTTAAAAGAAAAACAGAGATTACGCACATTACTAAATCAGGAGATGAGTTAGAGAAAGAACTTTTAGAAACTATAGAACAGCTAAAAGGTAAAGTCATTGAAGGCGAACATGAGGTAGTTGACGATGATTAGTGAAAACGATCTAAATCTACTTCAAGCAAAAATCCCTCATATGAGTGAGCGGGAGCAACAGAAGCACCTTACGCTTTTAAAAGAATACAAAAAGAACTTAACTAAAACACAGGGGAAGGCAAACTTCTTAGACTTTATTAAACATGTCTACCCCGATTATAAAGTAGGAGAACATCATGCAAAATTGGCTAAATTATTTGAAGAAATCACAGACGGAAAAAGAAAGCGAGTTATCGTTAATATCGCGCCTCGTCACGGAAAATCGGAACTTATTTCCTATCTGGCTCCGGCTTGGTTTTTGGGTAAGCATCCAGCAAAGAAGGTTATCATGGCATCTCATACAGCTGACCTTGCAGTTAACTTTGGTCGTAGGGTCCGTAATCTCGTGGGCTCAGACCCTTATAAAGACATATTTCCCGATATCAGTCTACAAGCGGATAGTAAAAGCGCCAGTAGGTGGGGTACAAATCATAACGGTGAGTATTTTGCTATTGGTGTTGGTGGTGCTTTGGCTGGTCGTGGAGCAGACCTTTTTATAATTGATGATCCACACTCAGAGCAAGACGCAAAGTTAGGAAAGGGAGATGTTTTTCTCCCAGCTTGGGAATGGTTTCAGTCAGGACCACTACAAAGGCTTATGCCTGGCGGTGCAATTATTGTAGTAATGACTCGATGGTCTAAATTAGACCTAACAGGACAGATAATTAACCAGATGGTTAAGAATGACGACGTTGATGACTGGGAAATAGTAGAGTTTCCAGCTATTTTAGAGGATAAAAAAGGGAATGAAGTCCCATTATGGCCTGAGTTCTGGCCGCTAGAAGAATTACAGAGTAGAAGAGCTGCACTAGACATACGATACTGGAATGCGCAGTACTTACAGAACCCAACATCGGAAGAAGGCGCACTAATTAAGCGAGAATGGTGGAATATGTGGGAAGAAGAAGATCCACCTAGTTGTGAGTTTATAATAATGACGCTTGATGCTGCTCAAGAAGCCAATAATAGAGCTGATTATAATGCAATAACAACATGGGGTGTCTTTTTTAACGAAGAAACTAATAATTACGCTATAATATTATTGAATGCAGTAAAAGAACGACTAGAGTTTCCAGAACTCAAGGCTCTGTGTCTAGATGAGTATCGGGAGTGGGAACCAGACGCTTTTATTGTGGAGAAAAAGTCAAATGGTGCAGCGCTTTACCAAGAATTTAGAAGAATGGGAATTCCAGTGGGTGAATTTACACCTGGAAAGGGACAGGATAAGATTAGCCGTGTTAATGCTGTGTCTGATTTGTTTAGTGGGGGTGTGGTTTGGGCACCAGACAGACGTTGGGCGCATGAGGTTATTGAAGAATGCAACGATTTCCCTAGTGGTGCCAACGATGACTTAGTTGATGCTACAACGCTGGCTCTAGCAAGGTTTCGGCAGGGTGGATTTATACGCTTGCCTAATGACGAAGAAGATGATATACAGATGTTTAAAGGTCGCAATACTAAAAAATATTATGCAGTGTAATTAGAGGATAAATGATGGCAGACATAGATAAAGGTTTATACACAGCGCCGGAAGGCGTAGAAGAGTTAGCTGAATCAGAAGAAGCAATTGAAATTGAGATAGAAGACCCAGAAAAAGTTACTATAGGTATTGGTGATGCTGAAATAATTATTGACCCGGATGCTATGGCCGACGATGAGTTTGATAAAAACTTAGCTGAAGAATTAGATGAAGGAACTCTAGTTGAACTGTCTTCAAATTTACTTGAAGATTTTAGTAATGATGTTAACTCAAGAAAAGATTGGCTTGATACTTATGTTGATGGGTTAGAGCTATTAGGGTTAAAACTTGAAGAACGTACTGAACCGTGGGAAGGCGCATGTGCTGTCTATCACCCACTACTCTCCGAAGCATTAGTTAAATTCCAAGCTGAAACAATGATGGAAACCTTTCCCGCTGCAGGCCCAGTGAAGACTTCTATTGTTGGTAAAGAAACTCCAGAATGTATTGAAGCTGCACAACGTGTACAAGAGAATATGAACTACCAACTCATGGATATGATGCCTGAGTACAGACCTGAACATGAAAGAATGTTATGGGGTTTAGGATTAGCAGGTAATGCGTTTAAGAAAGTTTATTACGACCCAGCACTTGGTCGACAAGTGTCATTATTTGTACCCGCTGAAGATATGGTTGTGCCTTACGGTGCATCTAACTTAGAAACAGCCGAACGTGTAACTCATGTTATGCGCAAGACTAAACAAGAAATACATAACTTACAAGAACTAGGTTTTTATCGAGACGTAGAGTTAGGTGAGCCTAACTATGACTTAGATGAAGTAGAGAAAAAAATTGCAGAACAGATGGGCTTTGACGCTACTAATGATGATAGATATAAAATATTAGAAATGAACGTTAACCTTGACTTAGAAGGTTATGAAGATAAAGACGGAAATAGAAAAACAGGAATAGCGTTACCTTATATTGTAACGATAGACAAAGGTACTACTGAGATTTTATCTGTTAGACGTAATTGGAAACAAGAGGACAGTACAAAAAAACGCAGAGAACACTTTGTGCATTATGGCTATATACCAGGATTTGGGTTTTATTGTTTTGGTCTGATTCATTTAATTGGGGCGTTTTCAAAATCAGGAACAATGCTATTAAGACAATTAGTTGACGCAGGTACATTATCAAATCTTCCAGGTGGATTTAAAACTAGGGGCTTACGTATAAAAGGTGATGATACACCAATTGGTCCAGGTGAGTGGCGTGATGTAGATGCTGCAGCCGGAACTCTACGCGACAACTTAATGAATCTTCCATATAAAGAGCCAAGCCAAGTATTAGCTCAATTAATGGATAAAATTATTGATGAGGGTAGACGCTTTGCTTCTGCTGCCGATATGAAAGTATCTGACATGTCAGCTAACTCTCCAGTAGGTTCTACACTCGCTATACTCGAACGAACATTGAAAGTAATGTCAGCAGTTAATGCGCGTATCTATTACTCAATGAAAAAAGAGTTCTTATTACTTAAGCATATTATTAGAGACTATACAGACTCTGATTATAAGTATGACCCTTCAACAGGAACTCCCGGAGCTAAACAAGAAGACTATGATAAGGTTAATTTAATACCTGTAGCTGACCCTAATGCTGCAACAATGGCACAGAAAGTTGTTCAGTATCAAGCAGTTATGCAGATGGCTCAACAAAATCCAGACATTTATGACTTAAAAGAACTTAATAGGCAGATGCTTGAAGTATTAGGCGTTAAAAATATAGGAAAACTTATTCCTACAGAAGACGACGCAAAAACTGCAGATCCAGTAACCGAGAATATGAACATGGTAAATGGAACTCCGGTTAAAGCATTTTTATTTCAAGACCATAAAGCTCATATCGCAGTACATAGAACATTTAGAGATGACCCACTTGTACGTGAGATGATAGGGCAGAATCCAAAAGCACCACAAATGCAAGCGGCTATGGAAGCTCATCTAGCAGAACATTTAGCTTTCCAATACAGACTAGAAATTGAAAAACAATTAGGTGTTCCACTTCCAGAAGAAGACGAAGTTCTACCTGAAAATATTCAGAACCAAGTGGCTAGACTTTCTGCAGACGCAGCACAAAAATTGTTGCAACAGAATCAAGCAGACGCAACTCAAAAACAAGCTCAGAAATTACAAGAAGATCCGTTGATTCAAATGCAACAGCAAGAGCTTCAAATTAAACAACAAGAGTCTCAAGCTAAAGCGCAGAAGATGCAAGCGGATACTCAACTAGACGCAGCTAAGCTTGAGTTAGAAAGACAAAAATTAGAAGTAACTACACAGCGTGATGTGATGTTAGAGCAAGCCAGGATTGAATCCAGTGAACAAATTGCAGGAGCTCAACTAGGAGCTAAAGCAGTAACAGACGATAAAGCAATAAAAGCAAAAGAATTACTTGAAGGGGCTAAGATGGGCGTTGACGTTGTCCAGAAAAATAAAGACATAGCACTTCGAGCACAAGAATCTCAGATGCGTAATGCACCTAAGACGAAAGAATCCAATACTGGAGAAAACAACTAACTGAAAGGACTAACATGACAGAGAACGAAACGCTCTTACATTTATCGGGCCTGATAAAAGAGAGACGCAACGAAGTAGTAGAAGGTATGGCCAGAGGAACTGACAAGTTTGAAGCTTATCAACATGCTTGTGGACAAGCTAGAGGATATGACCACGTTCAGATGCTAATTGCTGATATGCTGGTAGTGCATCAAAAGGAGGACGAAGATTTTGAATCTACTCCTACAGATAGTGTAGTTAAGAAAGGAGGCAAGTAATGACTATTGCAACTCCTGACACACAAATAGTCTCCAGTTCTGGAGCACCTATTAAAACTAAAAATACTGAAACCACTGATGGTAAAAAAGTTAGCGAAGAAGAAGCATTAGCTAAACTAACTACACAGTTACCTGATGTTAAAGGATACCGCATATTATGTATGGTGCCTGAAGCAGAAGATACTTATGAAGGTGGGATCATTAAATCAGATTCTGTAAAACAATTACAAGAACATGCAACGGTGGTCTTATTTGTTATGCAGTTAGGAGATTTAGCTTATCAAGACGACGCTAGGTTTCCAACAGGTCCGTGGTGTAAAGAGGGGGATTTTGTTATAACTCGTGCTTACTCAGGAACTAGAATTAAAATACACGGCAAAGAGTTTAGACTCATCTCAGATGACACAGTAGAAGCAGTTGTTGATGACCCTAGAGGTTATGAACGTGCTTAGGTCTGATCCAAATTATATGAAGGAGTATTATGCTAAAAACAAAGAGCGTCTTCGTATAAAGAATAAAGAGTATCATCTGAAGAACAAAGAGAAACGTAATGCTCAATCTAGAGATTACCATGAGACTAATAAAGAAAAGTGTAATGCTCAGGCTAAAGTTTATTATGAAGGCAACAAAGAGCGATGGACTGAGTATAAGGCTAAATGGTATCAAGAGAACAAAGCATATTTTAGAGCTAAAGACGCATTACGAGGATCTCGTAAGAAAGCAGTAAATGAGATTAAAAGTTCTGAAGATAGATGGGCACTTAGAGAAATTTATGAGTTAGCTAGACAACGAACCTTAGAAACAGGGTTTGCTTGGGAAGTTGACCATATACAACCGTTATCGAAAGGTGGTAAACACTCTTTAGGTAATTTACAGGTGGTTCCAAGAGATTGGAATCGTCGCAAACACAACCGCAACGCTGATAAGTACGTCAGTGCATAAGGAGAGCAAAGATGGCAGAGATAATAAATGAAATACCAGATGAACTAGATATAAAGGGAGAGGAGCTAGAAGTCGATTTAGACGAAGGTAAAAAAGCTGCCCCTGAAAAATCTACGTCAGATGTTGAAAGAGTAGAACAAGAGCCTAAACAAGATGAGTTAGATTTAGAAATAGAAGATGACACTCCTCTTGAAGACAGAGGCAAAGAACCACTGCCTGAAGAAATTGTTAAAGAAGTTGAAAATGACACTTTAGAAGATTATTCTGAACGTGTTAAACAACGTATGGCGCAACTAAAAAAGATGCACCATGATGAAAGACGTGAAAAAGAAAAAGCCGATCGGGAAAGACAAGAAGCTGTAAGACTTGCTGAACAATATATTCAACAAAACCAACAATTAAAGACTACATTAAGCTCTGGTGAAGAAGATTATATTAAAACGCTTCAAGGTAAATTTGAGTCTGATTTATCTGTAGCCCAGCGAGACTATCGCGAAGCTTACGATTCAGGCGACACTAATAGAATTGTTGAAGCTCAAACCAAAATGAATGAAGCTCAGTATAAGCTTTCATCCGCACAAAATATGCGTCCACAATATAATTTTTCTGGACAAGAAGCAGAAACTAGAGTAGAGTCTAATCAACAAGTGCAACCTTCAATTGCAAAGCCAGATGTTAAAGCAACAGATTGGCAAAGCAAAAACGATTGGTTTGGGAAAGATGAGCAAATGACAAGTCTAGCCCTAGGTGTGCACGAACAATTAGTCAGGAGTGGGTTAAGTCCTACAAGTGACGAATACTATCGTCGTATAGATGAAACGATGCAAAAACGATTCCCTGAAAATTTTGGGGATAATTCGTTGGAACCGGAGAAACCCGCCCAACGCAAACCTTCAAATGTTGTTGCTCCTGCAACCAGATCAACTAGCCCTAAAAAAGTTAGGTTGACTAAGACGCAAGTCGCTTTAGCGAAAAAACTAAAGTTAACACCTGAGCAATATGCACGAGAAATTATGAAATTGGAGAACGCAAATGGATAAGGTAAAAAGAGAATCAAGAGAAACAGAAGTACGAGAAGACGTAGCGAAAAAGTGGCAACCTGCCTCGCTTCTTCCGGAGTTCAAACAACAACCGGGATGGGCATATCGTTGGGTCAGAGTTTCTTTACTTAATGAACCTGATAACAGGAACGTTTCTGCAAAAATGCGTGAAGGCTGGGAACCGGTGAAGCATTCGGAACACCCAGAAGTCATAATACAGGCAGACCCCAATAGCCAATTTAAAGAAGGCATAGAAATTGGAGGTCTATTACTTTGTAAAGCTCCTCAAGAAATGATGGACCAAAGAGCGGCGCATGTTAACGAAAAAACACGTGCTCAGACCGAAGCAGTAGATGCTGCATACATGAATCAAAATGATCCTCGTATGCCTAAGTTTGCTGAAGGTCAAGAAAATGGTAAAAGTTTCGGAAGGGGTAAAAAATAAATAGGAGAAACAATCATGGCAACTACAGCTAGTCCTTACGGACTTAAAGCAGTAAACCATATAGGCGGTACCCCTTATGCGGGCTCTACGCGTCTATTACCGATTGCTTCTGGTTATGCATCAAATATATACAATGGCTCGATTGTTTCAATCGTAGCTGCTGGCACAGTTGAAATGGTTACTACAGTAGGTTCATCAGCAGGAAATGTATTCCCAGCTGGTGTGATCGGTGTCTTTGTAGGTTGTACTTACACAGACCCTAATCTAGGCACAATAGTGTTTAGTCAAAACTGGCCAACAGGTACAGTAGCATCGGATGCCCAAGCATATATTGTTGACGATCCAGATGTAGTCTTTATGGCACAAGCGGACGCTACGGTGGCACAAACTGGCCTAGGTCAGAATACTCACTTAGCAGCGGTGCAATCTACAACTACAGGCGATACTACTACAGGTAACTCTAATAGTGCTATCGACGCTACAACAGCGATAACAGCAACTTTTGCTTTCCGTATTGTTGACTTTGTAGACAGTCCAACTTCAACCGTGGGTGATGCATTTACAGACTGCTTAATTAAGTTTAATGCAGGTATTCACTCATATGACAACTCAACTGGAATCTAATTAAGGAGAAATTATTATGGCAATTTCAAGAGCCCAGCTCCTTAAGGAGCTATTACCAGGCCTTAACGCTCTATTCGGTTTAGAATATGAGAAATATGGCGAAGAACATAAAGAGATTTACGAAACTGAATCTTCTGATCGTTCTTTTGAAGAAGAAACAAAACTAGCTGGCTTTGCAGCCGCACCTCTTAAATCTGAGGGAGCAGCTATTGCGTATGACAACGCACAAGAAGCTTTTACAGCTAGATACAACCACGTAACAATTGCTTTAGGTTTCAGTTTAACTGAAGAAGCAGTTGAAGATAATCTATATGATAGTCTTTCAGCTCGTTATACTAAAGCTCTTGCTCGTTCAATGGCAAATACTAAGCAAGTTCGCGCAGCTAACGTTTTAAACAATGGCTTTAGCGGTTCTTTCTTAGGTGGTGACAATCGTTCACTGTTTGGTACAAACTCTGCATCAGCAGTTACTAATCACCCGTTGGTGAGTGGTGGTACTAACAGTAATACACAAGCGACACCAACAGATCTTAACGAAACAGCATTAGAAAACGCAGTGATTCAAATCGCAGCATGGACTGATGAAAGAGGTCTATTGATTGCAGCTAAACCACGTAAGTTGGTTATTCCACCAGCTCTACAATTCGTTGCTACTCGTTTGCTTGACACACAACTTCGTGTATCTACAGCAGATAACGACATCAATGCATTAAGAACTAATGGTGCAATACCAGAAGGTTATACAGTAAACCACTATCTAACTGATAGTGACGCTTACTTCTTAACTACTGACGTGCCTAACGGTATGAAGCATTTTGAAAGAACTGCTTTAACAACTTCGATGGATGGTGATTTCGATACTGGCAATGTAAGATATAAAGCCCGTGAAAGATATTCATTCGGTTGGAGTGATCCACTAGGTATGTGGGGTTCACCAGGTGCATAAGTAGTTTCATAGTTCTACTTAAAGCACTACCTCTGAAAAGCCTGGCTCCTCTCTGCTGGGCTTTTCTTTATATACAACTCATGAACGTGTTTTGACCTTTTTGTTGTATAATGGTGTGAAAACGTGTAATATTAATTATCTGGGAACAACCGGCTTATCATGACTGCCCCAGCAGACGCATACACGATAGATGAGCTTAACTTTGTATGGAGAAACAATTATGTCAAGATCAACCTTTTCAGGACCAGTCGTATCACAAAACGGCTTTCTGTCCGACCACATTAACGCCTCAGCTATTAACGCAACTGCAGTCGCAACCGCAGCCGAAGTAGCTACAGGATATATTACATCAACATCTGCAGCAGCAACAAGTATTACATTTCCAACTGGAACTCTTTTAGGCGCTGAATTACAGGCAACTGCAGGGACAGTTCTTGATGTAGTCGTTGACAATACCGGCGGTGCTAGTACAGTAACAATGGTTGTTGGTGTTAACGCAATTGTATCAGACGCTGGTACTACTACTGCAGCCTCTTTTGGTGATTTAACTATTGCCTCAGGTGTTACAGGCATGGCTAAATTTACTTTATTATTTAGTAGTGCTACTGCTTATACTATTACACGTACAGCTTAATAGGAGAATAGACAATGGCTATAACAACAGATATATGGGCCGTCACTCCTAGCTATTCAGCTACGTTATATAGAGCCGCTGCTGCTATTGCGGGCGCTGGTGATATAACATTAGTTACTAATCAGCCTCTAGATAATGGGGCTGGCTATCAAATTCTATTTACTTGTGCAGGCGATGCAACAGCTGCTACATTTACTATCACTGGATATGTGGCTGGGGATTTATCTCAGTCCGTAACTACTGAAGATGTAGCTGGCGTTAATGCCGGAACTGCAACTTCTACAAACTACTATTCTAGAATCACTAGTATTTCATCAGACGCAGCGGTAGCAACCAATGTAAGTATTGGTAATGCTATTGCCGATGGTATGGCTCTACCTAGAACTAGAATGAAAGGATTTTATTTTGTAGGTTCTGCAGGAGCAGGTAGTGTTACATTAACCTTAGATGGTAATGCAGCATCGGATAGAGTTTTATTAAGTATAGCTACTCCAGCTAATGTAGAGTCACAGCAGATGGCTTTACCAGGCGACGGAATTTTAATTAACGGAAGTGAACCACGGACAACGTTTGGTGTAATAACTCAAACAGCAGCTGTGACATCACTAACGGTATTCTGTGGATAAAATATGGACGAAGAGCCCAAACCGATCAGTAATGATGATGAGCGCCTTGAGCAATTAAGGCGTTGGTTTGAAGCATTAGGAGATTGTGTATAATGGAAATAATAAAAATGGATGAATCGACGAAACACTTACTAGACGCTACGTCTATCTTCACGGCTGTGGGCACAATGCTTTCATGGCTTCCTCATATGGCTTCACTATTTACTATTATATGGATGGTTATTCGTATTTGGGAAACCAATACGGTACAAAAGCTATTTGGTAAAAAAGAAGTTATTGAAGACGAAGGGGCTAAACCAAGAAAACCAGAAGCTTCAAGTAACAGGATTAATAAATAAGGAGAAAGACATGAATAAAAGAACTAAACACATTATGAATGAGAAAGACGAGATTCGTCGTGTGGATAAAAATATTCGTGAAAACGAAGGCTACATGAAAGGTGGTAAAGTCAAAGGATACAAGAAAGGCGGGACAGTTAGCTCA
>Ga0257121_1002650_pt1 | contig 12476 bp, 10 predicted proteins | sample SI106_100metaG_FD_190180 | JGI IMG/M metagenome (GOLD analysis project Ga0257121, IMG submission 190180) | Marine microbial communities from Saanich Inlet, British Columbia, Canada - SI106_100 | ecosystem: Environmental > Aquatic > Marine > Inlet | place: Canada: British Columbia | collected... | reverse complement strand
AAAATCATATTGGCTTTTCCATTGAGTATTATTTTAAATTATATAATTGTTTTTGTTTTCTTACTTTTTGATTTTTATGAAACTAAATATTTTTTATGTTTAATTTTTTTTGAAATATTACTATTAATTAAAATTTTAAAAATTAGAATATCTACGTTATTTAAAAAATTTCCAATTAAAATAAATACTAAAATTGAACTAAATTTAATAAACATTTTTTTAGTTTTTCTATTTATTACCTTTGTATTTTTATCAATAAATTCTATTGGAGAAATAACTCACCCTGGTGATCCTTTAGTAATGTGGGATAATTGGGCTAAACAATTTGCAACAAATCAATTCCCAAAATTTACACTGGATTATCCTCAAGCATATCCAATTTTAATGTCTATTACCTACATAACAATTGGAAATATAGATGTTGAATTCTTCTCAAGATCAGTATGCTTAATTTATCCATTACTAGTCTGGTTAATATTTTTAAGGGCAATGAATATTTTGCCAAAATTTAAATATGAAATAAAATTAACTCTTTTATTTACAAGTGTTTTATTTTTGAATCAATTTAGACATGCTTTATATATTGGTTTTGTCGACCCAATATTAGTGTTTACGACTGTCTCAATGGGATATATTTTTTTAATTGATAAAAAATATAAACTTTATGAAAATAAAGAAATTATTTTAGTAGCTTTAATTGCTTGTTTGCCTGGTATATTAAAACAAACTTCATTATATTTAACAATATTATTCCCACTTATTTATTTAATTTATGGCTATAAATTTAAAGATAGAATAGCTTTCCAAAACATATTTAAGATTATTTTTGTAATTTCTGTAATTGTTCTTCCTTGGTATATATATAAATTATATGCTTTTAGTTCATCTGAAGAAACATTTCAGGCGATTAACTTAAGTGTTTTTAACTACAATCAATCAGAAGTGCTTGGAATTCTTGGACAACAAATGTCAAATATATTTTTAAACATGTTTCGTGCATTAAATTTGGTATTTGGAAAAGGTTATATTCTAATTTTACCACTAGTATTGTTTGGATTAAGAAAAAACTTTATTGCAAAAATATCTCTGTTTTTAATCATTGTTCCATATTTCGTTTTATGGTCTAATATTTTTGCAAATGATGCAAGAAATTTTTCTTTTTTACTACCGCTTGTTGGTCTAGTGGCTGCCTTTGGATTATCTAATTTACTTAAATTTAAAAAAAAAACTTTTTCATCTTTTAAAATTAAAAACATTATAGATATTTCTATCATAATTTTCATTATATCTTGTTTTGTAATAATTTTAGATCAAAAAAGAGATAAAGATGTTTTGTATAAAAAACAATTAGAAAAAAAACTTATGAGAACAAATTATCCAAATATTAATATACTACTATACAATTATTTTAGTGAAAAGAAATCGATAGACACAAAAATTATAATGTATGATTTAGATTTTATTTATCTTCCTAAATTTGAAAAATCATTACACTTTCCTTGTAATGACGAATCTATCAAAGAAATTAAAAAAATAATTCATGAAGAATTTTTTTATTTAATTAAAAAAAGCACATGCTCAACTAATTTTTTAAGTTTTTATAAAAATATTAATAATAAAAATGAAATTTTTTCATTCAATGATCATATACTATGGAAAAATAATTAGACTTTATTAGTCTAATTCATATTTATTTTTATAGTTAAGTATCAAGTCTTTATTCTGTTTTTTTTTATTTAAATAACAATTTCCAATCACCAATTTATCAAGTTCTGTTCCCATAAAACAGTTAAATGCATCTTTTGGAGTGTTAACAATTGGTTCTCCTCTTACATTAAAGGAAGTGTTAACTAAAATTGGACAATCAGTTTTTTCCTTAAATTTTTTTAATAATTTATAATATCTTTCATTCTTTTCTTTGGTGACTGTTTGAATTCGTGCAGAATAATCGACATGCGTTACAGCTGGTACACTTGATCTTCTAATGTTCAACTTGTCTATCCCAAATAAATTTTTTTCATCACGGGTCATTTCAATTTGTTTATTTTGATTAATTTTTGCCACTAAAAGCATATATGGACTTTCACAATCCATATCAAACCACTCTGATAGATCTTCTTTTAGAACTGAAGGTGCAAAAGGTCTGAAACTTTCTCTATATTTTACTTTTAAATTCAAATTTTTTTGCATTTCTGATGATTGTGGATTACCAATAATTGATCTGGAGCCTAATGCCCTAGGTCCAAATTCCATTCTTCCCTGAAACCATCCTATAGCATCATTATTTGCTAAATCACTTGATACTTTTTCTATTAAATGTTCTTCACTTAAAGTTTTAAACACAGCACCTAGATCTTTTAAATCTTTCTCAATTTGATCTTGTGAGTACTCGGGTCCAAGATATGATCCTTTCATATCATCTTGTTTTGATATTTTTCTTAAATTTTTTTTATCATCATACCAACAATATAGAGCCGCTCCCAAAGAACCTCCTGCGTCACCAGAAGCTGGCTGTATCCAAATATTATCAAATATCTTTTCTTTTAAAATCTTTCCATTTGCAACACAGTTTAGTGCTACACCACCTGCCAAACACAAATTTGAGATATTAAACTCTTTTTTTAATGATGTTGCTAATGTTACCATTACATCTTCAGTAACTTTCTGTATTGAAGCTGCAATATCCATATGAAATTGAGTTAAATTTTCTTTACCGCTAATTCTTGGTTTTTGTCCAAATAAAGTATCAAATTTTGGACTTGTCATTGTTAGCCCTGTTGCATAGTTAAAATAATCTTGATTAAGTCTAAAAGATCCATCTGGTTTAATATCAATTAAATTTTCTTTGATTTTTTTTTCATAAATTGGTTGACCATATGGGGCCAAACCCATCAACTTATATTCTCCACTATTCACTTTAAAACCTGTATAATATGTAAAAGCAGAGTATAACAAACCTAATGAGTGAGGAAAATGAATCTCTTTTTTTATTTCTAAATTATTAGATCTGCCAATAGCAACTGTTGTGGTTGCCCACTCACCAACTCCATCTGCAGTTAATACAATAGCTTCATTAAAAGGAGATGGAAAAAAAGCACTCGCGGCATGACTTATATGGTGTTCACAAAAATTAATCTTATTTTGGTCATTAAAAAGAGGATCTTGTTTTTTTAAATTATCAAACAATAATTTTTTTTGAAATAATTTTTCACTCAACCATGATGGCATTGCTTTAGAAAATTGAATAAATCCTCTAGGTGCAAAAGCCGCATAAGTTTCCAATAATCTCTCAAATTTTAAAAAGGGTTTTTCATAAAAAACCACATGATCAATCTCATTTAATTTTAACCCTGAAAAATTTAAAACAAATTCAATAGAATGAAATGGGTAATTTGAATCATGTTTTAATCTTGTAAATCTCTCTTCCTGGGCTGCGGCAATAATTTCACCATCAACAATTAATGTAGCCGCACTATCATGGTAAAAGGCTGAAATTCCTAAAATTGAAGTCACCAATTAGAATATTGTATAAATAAATGGAGCTATTGCAGACCCTTGGCTTAAAATAATTAAACCACCAAAAATCATTAAAACTATTATTATTGGCATAAGCCAATATTTTTTTCTAACTTTTAAAAATTGCCAAAATTCTTTTAAGAAACTCATTAAAATTGATTTTTCAAACTATTGTTAATTTTAGGTTTTGTAATCCAATAAGACTTATCATTATTTTTTTTTAAGTTTAATACATCCTTTTTAAAAATTTTAAGAATAAATGAAGTTGGTGTTACTACTAAAAAAAAAGTTAAACCCATTATTATTGGTGAAATTACACTTCCTAAAATTATACCAAATTTAAACCAAATTTTATTTAGAGGCGTTAAAAATTTAGAATTTATAGCTCCTAAAAAAAGAAATATCATTGAAATAGCAATATAAAAAAAATTTATACTTTCTCCGTTTTTAATAGGAAAAATACCAATTATTAGAAAAACAAAGAAAAACACAAAACCAAAACTTTTATTTGATCCAATTTGAATTTTATTTTTCATTTTAAAAATCTATATTTTATAATTGCAAATAAAGCTTTAAATCCATCAATTAAATTTATTTTCTTACCCTCTTTATATGATCTTCCATAATATTCAATAGGGACTTCCTTAATTTCTATTTTTTTATTTGCTATTTTTGTAGTTATTTCTGGGCAAAAACTAAAACCATTTTCTTTCAAATCAATTGAGTTAAATAATTCTTTTGAAAAAGTTTTATAGCATGTGTGAGCATCTGTGAGATTTTGATTATTCATAATGTTTGAAAATATAGTTAATAAATGATTAAAAAAAATTCTATAAATTGATGAAAAATTCTTTAATGAGTATCTTTTTTTGCCCAATACTCTTGAGCCATAAACAACCTTGGCTTTACCATTAACTATTGGTTCCACTAGCAGTTTATAATCTTCTGGATCATACTCCAAATCTGCATCTTGAATTACTACTATATCCCCTGTTACAAATTTTTTTCCTGTTTGTATAGCTGCACCCTTGCCTAAATTTATATTATGATAAAAAATTTTATACTCTTGTTTTGAAAGATTTTTTAAAAGATTTATTGTTTTGTCAGAAGAACAGTCATCTACAATAATGATTTCTTTTTGAATAAAATCAACCATATTTATTTTTTCCAATATTTGAAGAATAGTATTTTGTTCATTAAAGACAGGAATAATTATTGATAGTTTCATTTACAAAAATATAAGGTTATTTTAATGTTTAACAAATTAAATTTTTAGATAAAAACACAGTATGTTCAAATTAATAATATTTTTAAAAAAAATATATTGGAAAATAGCAAAAAAAATTGGCTTTGTAATATTAATTCGTGATGAGCGAAAAAGTATCCATTCATCAAAATTAAAAAAACATATAACTGTAACTGGAACATATTATTTGCCAAAATATGCTTATCAAGATGTTATAAGAAAAGAGATAATTAAAAATAGAATTTTTGATAAGGATGTATTTGATTTATCAAAAAGATATATAACTTCAAATTCAATTGTTATTGATGCTGGGGCAAATTATGGACAACTAAGCATTCTTTTCTCAAAATTATTTCAAGATACAACAATTTACTCATTTGAAGCTTCAAAATATATTTATGATATTTTAGATCAAAATGTGAAAATAAATTCAAAAAATATCAAAGCCATAAATTGTGCATTAGCAGATTATACTGGTGAACAATATTTAGAAATTTCTAACTTAGAAGAATATGGAACATATGGAGCATTGGATTTAAATTTTTCATCAAATGGAAAAAAAAATTATAAGGACAAAATTTTAATTAAAAAAATTGATGATTTTATCTTTGAAAAAAAAATTTCTTTTATGAAAATAGATGTTCAAGGATGGGACCTTAAAGTTTTAAAAGGATCAATAGAAACTATACAAAAACATAGAATGCCTATTATTTTTGAATATGAAAATACACTTGAAAATAAAATGAACTTTAAGTTCGATGATTTCGTTATTTTTTTTAATAAGATTAATTATAAATTTATTACGGTGGTAAATAATAATTTCTTAGTTATGCCTAATGAAATAAGTTAATTTAATTTAAGATGTTAATTATATTTAAGATTTTATTTACAAATATATATTTGTATATCTATGGAAGAACATTTTGTGATTACTATTTTAAAAAAAACAATAATAAAGAGTCAGAAAATGCTATTTTTGGTACTATTTTTATTTCTTTTATAGCGCTTGTAGTCAATTTTTTTTTTCCATTAAATAAAATTGTTACAACAATTATATTTTTAATTCCTTTTTCTTTTTTAGTAAAAAAAAAAATTACAAAAAAAGAATTTTGGTTTCTTATAAAAGCCACGGTAATTGTTTTTTTTTTTATTGTATATAGTGACATAAATAGGCCAGATGCTGGATTGTATCATCTTCCATATACTCAAATCTTAAATGAAAATAAAATTATTATAGGTCTCGGAAATTTACACTTTAGATTTAGCCATATCTCAATAGTTCAATATTTGTCTGCAATAAATTATAACTACATAACAGGTGTTGAGGGCATTATTATACCTCTAGCTAGTCTGGTAAGTTTTATTTTAATTTATTTTTTTGATGAAATTTTAGAATTTATTAAAAAAAAAAATGATCTTAAACTTAACGATATCTATTCATTATTCATTTTAGTTTATATTTGCTATAAAATTAACCGCTATAGTGGATTTGGTAATGATGCACCTGCTCATTTGTTATTTTTTTATTTAATTTCTGTTTACCTTAAATCAAAAACAAATTTTGAATTTTTAAAAAAAACATGTGTTATAGCTTCATACACTTTTTTGAATAAAGTTACTTTAGGTTTAGCTTTAATTTTTCCATTTTTTATTTTTTTAAAATTAACTGAAAAAAAATATAAAATTTTTTTATCATTTGCTTCAGTGTTTATTGTGTTCTGGTTAATAAAAAATATTTTAGTATCTGGGTGCTTAATTTATCCAATTGAAAAAACCTGTATTAATCAATTTTCTTGGAGCAACCAATCCGAGACTATAAAACAAAATATCTCTGCTGAAGTGTGGGCCAAAGATTGGCCAAATAAAAATAATAAATATATTACTAAAGAAAACTATTTAAAAAATTTTAATTGGTTGAGTTCATGGTCAAACAATCACTTAATATATATTCTTAAAATTCTAATACCTTATATTGTTTTTTTATTAACAATAATTTTATTTATCAATTTTGATAAAAATAAATTATCCAAAAAAAAATTTTTTAAAAATAAAAGTAAAATTTTTGAGATAATTACAGTAACAATGATGGGTACACTTATATTTTTTTTAAAATTTCCATTATATAGATATGGTTATAGTTACATTATTACATTAATAATTTTTTTAATATCATGTCTACTTTTAAAGTATGATTTGATACATATAAAAAAACTATTTAAATATATCATTATTTTATCTATGTCTGTGCTGTTAGGAAAGCAATTACAAAGAATTTATAATAATCATAACAGTTACAATATTTGGCCTAACATTTATGCATTTAATCCAAAAATGAAAAATTTAGAATTACATGAAAAAATTATTGGTTCGAATTATAAAATTTTTATTAGTAAAAAAGAATGCATGTATATAAAAGGACCTTGCACTAATACTTATTTAAAAAATATTAATCATAAAACAATGTTTGGCTACAACATTATTTATATAAAAAAAATTAGGAATAATTAATAAATTTTTTTACAAAAATTTCGTATTTATATTTAAATTTAAAACCAGTTTTTTTAATCTTTGAGCAATTCATATAATATCCTTCATAAGGAATTTTATGTCTTGTTGATATAAGATTTATTTTGTTGTTATAATTTTTGCATATTCGACCAATTTTTTTTACTGTATAATGTTGTGAAACCAAATTATAAATTTGTTTTGTATGATTTTTTTTTTTAAAAAAATACATTGCTCTTGCAACATCCTTAACAGAGATTATGCTCTTAATTTGAATGCCACCAGAAAATAATTTTAACTCTAAACCATTTTTAGCTCTTAATGCAAAAAGATTAGGTAAATTAAACATTCTTTTTTTATCCGCTGAGCTACCATAAACAGAACCTAATCTTAGTATTACATAATCAATTTTATTTTCTTGCAATAACTTCTCACAATCATGCTTACTTCTTGAATAAGCTAAATTTGGCACTGGTAGTGAGTTTTCATTAAAACGTGATTTATTTTTTTTACAATTTTCAAAAACTAAGTGAGTTGAAGGAAAAACTACTCTTATTTTTTTTTTTGAGAAAGAAATTAAATTTTTGATAATAACAATAGCTTCATTGTAAATCTTTTTTTCTTTTTTTTTATCTAAATTCACATCTGTATTGGGAACCTTAACAGTACCTGCTAAATGATATATTAATTTAGCATGTTTATAAATTCTTCTAGAAAATTTTTTGTTAGTCAAATCTCCTTGAATATATTTTATATTTAATTCTTTAAATCTTGAAATTATTTTTTTATTTTTTTTTTTATCAACTACTATGATATCTCTTTTATTTTTAATGAGTTTGATTAACTCATTGCCTATAAAACCTGCTCCACCAGTAATTAAAATTTTATTTTTCATCTAAAGTTAAATAAATATAAGTTAATGTATTCAAAAGTATTATTAAAAAAGTATAATTAGTAATAAAATTCATTAAAATAATTGGAATTACTGACAATAGCTGAATATAAATTATAGTTTTTTTAATTCCATATTTCTTGATAAAAATATGATGGATATGCATTCGGTCAGGAGAAAATGGGTGACGTTTTAACCTCAATCGTATTATAAATAATCTTATTAATTCTAAACCTGGCAGCATCATTAATACAAGTATTTTGTCAGCAGTTAATATTAAATAATTTGTCTCTTTTGCAGTCATTATAACCAAATAAGAGATGACAAATCCCAGAAGCAATGTACCGTTATCTCCCAAAAAAACCCTCGATTTATAATTCAAAACTAAAAAAGGTAATAATGCAATTATCAAAATAAAATATAGTAAGTGTTTGTCAGATAAAATTAAAAGATAAATAAAAATTGACAGGCTATATAATCCTGCCTGTAAATTTATTCCATCAAGCATATTGAATGCATTCAAAAAAATTAAAAAACACAAGATGGTAAAAATATAAGAAAACTTACCTAAGTTGATTTCATAATTAAAAAAGTCTAAATATATTTTATCAATAATAATTTCCTTATTTATAAATATTAAAAAGATTATAATAATTAATTCTATAAAAAATTTATAATTGTAATTAAGATTTTTTTTATCATCATATAATCCTAAAAAATAAAAAAATGTAGAACCGATAATAAATGTGCTTAAAAAAGAATAGTCATATTCTGTATTTTTGAAAAAAAATAAATTAATTATAAAAAAAAATAAACAATTAATTAATATAATCGTACCTCCTAATAATGAAGTTCTTTTTTTATGAAATTTTCTTTGAGAGTCTGGATCATCATATGTATTAAATATTTTAATTAATTTTTCTGAAAAAATAAAAATTATAATATTAAAAAAAATAAAAAAGGTAATAGTTAATATAAAAATATTCATTGATTATTTTAATTTAATTTTTTTTTTCCAAGATAAATGCCAACTAAAAAATATAATACTAATGAAAAAAAATTATTAAAAAAATAACCTGATGGTATGAAGGGAAATAAATAGATTAAAATTGTTAATAATATTACTTTTTCAAAATTTTTATTTGTTGTTAAGATACTTTTAATCAGATGGTAATAAATCATAATTAAAAAAATTGTACCTATTATTCCAAGTTCAGATATAAAGGTAAAAAAAATACCATGTGAGTGTGTTGAACATGCTCTATCATTTATATAATATTCATCTTTAGAACATTTGAATCTAAACATTTTTACACCATGACCAAATATAAATTTATCCTTAAACATATTTATAGATATTATTGCATGGTCTCTGTGTTCATTGCTATAATATGTAAAATTTAAATTTTTAAGATTAACTGACTCAAAATATTCATAAATAGATAGATTTCTATCTATTTTTTTTTGGTCCTTGTTTTGTAAAATTAAATCAACTGTATGATAAATTAATCTTTCATTCAATTTTGGTTGAGAAACAACGAGTATAGAGATGAAAGATATCATCAATATTATTGCAATCATTTTACTTTTTAATTTTCCAAAAATTTTCGTGAAAAATATAATAAAAATAAAAAGTAAAACCATTTTTGCTAAAGAAGCTCTTTCTCCTGATATAACTATTGTTGATGCAAAAATAATAAAAAATATAACAATAAAAAAAATTTTATAATTTTTTTTACATTTTAAATGGTCATTAACAAGTAGCAAAATTGAAGGAAAAAAAGCTAAAATGAATCCTCCAAGGATATATTCTTCATCGAATAAACCACTTGTTCTGTAATTATCATTTTCACTGTATAAGCCCTTGTCAAACAACCAGTGACTTCCAACTAAATATTCAACAATTGCATCAATTGATATGATTGATAACATTATTATTAACGAAATTATTAAATAATTAATAAATTTAATATTATTTAAAATTAGGTATTTGATTATTAGTGCAAAGATTAAAAACCTGAAATAAAACAATGTATTTTTAAGTGAAAATAAACTCTCATCTACAAAAAAAGATCTAATAACAATCAAAAAATAAAAAATCAAAAATATTTTTGAAAAGTCGTTAATTAGAAAATTAAAATCATTTTTTTCATAAATTAAAATCAAAAATAAAATTATTGAAATTAATAAAATTAGTTCTGGTATTAATGGTCCAGTAATTAATGAAAATGGAAAAAAAATAATTAAATATTCAAGTATTTGTTTTTTTTTTAAATATTTCATTTAACTAAACTAATTAATAAACTGGAATAATTTTATTACGAATCTAAAACTTATAAGTATATAACTAGAAAATAATTTATTGATTTTCAATGCTTTTTTAATTTCAATAGTATTTAAAATAAAGCTTTTTATATTTTTATTACTTTTTCCTCCAGATAGCATGGATACTAAATAATAATCAATCTTTTTATATATTACTTTGTGTTTTACAAAAATTCTTAAGATAAACTCAAAATCACCAGCGGTATTAAATTTTTCCACAAATTTTCCATATTTTGAGTAAATTTCTCTTTTAATAAAAATGCCAGGATGAGGTGGCATAAGTCCAAAATAAAACATAAAGTTTTTGAAAAAATTACATTTGTAATTTCTAATAACTTTTTTTTCTTTATTGATGATTTTTACATTACTAATGACTACTTGATATTTGCTATTATCTAAAAAAGTTTGATTAATAAGATTTAGAACATTTTCATTAGAAAAAAAATCATCAGCATTCAGGAATACTATTATTTCTCCTTTCGAGGCATCAACACCTAAATTAAAAGCATTATATACACCCCTATGGACTTGGTTTATTACTCTGATATTTTTTAGATGATGATCGGCAATTATTTTTAATGTTCTATCTTTAGAGCCTCCATCAACAAATATAATTTCAAAATCTTTAAATTTTTGAACTTTTAAAGATAAGATAGTTTTTTCAATTGTTTGTTCATTATTTAACGTTGCTATTATTATTGAAAATTTCAAATTTTTTTATTTCTTAAAGTCTCTTGATAAAAATTTTTTCATTGATCTTTTTAATACATCAGGATTACTGTTTAACTTAATCCTATTTAAAAATTTTAAAATTTCTTCATCTGAATAGATTGGATCAGAGGATATATTTATATCTGAGTTTCTAGTTTTAACTAATTTCTTATTAATAATAAGCTCTTCTTTTAATTTTTCTCCTTTTTGAAGACCAATCACCTTAATTTCAACAGAATAATTAGGATCTAAATTTTTTCTAAGTTTTACTAAATTTTCGATTATTTGAATTATCTTGATTGATTTTCCCATATTTAAAATGATCACATTTTCAGTATTTTTTAGTTTCATTGTCCACAAAAGTAAAAAACAAGCTTCATTTAAAGTCATGAAATATCTTTCTACTTTTTTATCAGTAATTGTTATGGGTAATTTATTATTAATTTGATTTATGAAAGTAGGAACTGCCGAACCTATACTTCCAAAAACATTACCAAATCTAACAACTTTAGATTTAAAATTTTTTGAATTATACATTAGGCAAATTATTTCAGATATTCTCTTTGTCATTCCTAAGATACTGGTTGGTTTTACAGCTTTATCTGTGGATATGGTAATTGTGCTAACATTATTGGCCTTTGCTGTTTTAAGAACATTTTCTGTACCAAAAATATTATTTCTTATTGCTGACTCAACGTTTTGTTGTAATATACCAACATGCTTATAAGCTGCAGCATGAAAAATTAAATCAATTTTTTCTTTTTTAATTATATAATCTAAAAATTTATTATCTAAAATATCACCCAAATATAAATTTATATTTTTAAAATTTTGCAATTCATTTTTAAGGTTAAATAAGTCTATTTCTGAATTATCATAACCAATAATTTTATTAGACTTGGTATTTAATAGCTGTCTTACTAGCTGAGATCCAATTGATCCAGCTGCCCCAGTTACTAATATATTTTTTTTTTTTAAATCTTTGTCAAAAAGTCCATAATTTATGATTTTTCTTTTTTTTCCTAAAATATTATAAATATTAAAACTATCTAAATCTGTTAGTGATATTATTTCTGATTTTAATGTGCTTTTTAATGGAATAAACGAAATATCATTTATGTATTTTGAGTAAATTTTTTGTATTTTATCTAATTTTTTTTTACTTAAACTTGGTATTGCAATAATTAGATTTTTAATTATTTTTACTCGTGATAAGTAAAATAAATCTTTGCTTGAAATAATTTTTTTGTTAAAAATTGTCTTATCTCTTTTATTTTTATC
>Ga0257121_1002645_pt1 | contig 12495 bp, 20 predicted proteins | sample SI106_100metaG_FD_190180 | JGI IMG/M metagenome (GOLD analysis project Ga0257121, IMG submission 190180) | Marine microbial communities from Saanich Inlet, British Columbia, Canada - SI106_100 | ecosystem: Environmental > Aquatic > Marine > Inlet | place: Canada: British Columbia | collected... | reverse complement strand
TACTTTTAATTATGTATCGTCTTACTGAATTTCAACACCAGATATGTAGCCATCACTGTAATAATTCCAATATATATCATATTTGGTGCGTGGTGTGTATGTTCACATACTCCTGTTGAACATTCAATATACTTCGGATCTATCTTATCAAATATTGTTTTCATCGTTTTAAATCTCTTACAAAGTCATAGAATTCCTGCCGGGTGTTAACATCATTCTTATCTAAGAAGGCCCCGCTCATCCTCGCAGTCTTCATCGTACTATCATGCCGCACTCCTCTAACACACGCACATAAGTGATTAGCCTCTACCATTACTGCGACACCCTTATTACCGTCTGCCACCTTACTTAAGTGTTTATGTATTTGCATTGTTAAATTCTCTTGTACTTGGGGCCGCCTTGCGAACCACTCAACAGTTCGGTTTAACTTACTCAACCCAATTACCTTTCCGTCCTTGCCCGGTATATATGCCACATGTGCCTTGCCTACAAACGGTAGATGGTGATGTGAACACATCGATGTCACCGTTATATTTCCTTGAAATACTACTCCATCGTAACCGTCTATATTATCAAATGCTGTTATCTTCGGGGGATTATTATAGCAACCCTCTGCTAGGTCGTTGACAAAAGCCTTCGCGACTCTCATCGGTGTATCTGAACTGTTTGGGTCGTCCCTCCAATCGAAACCTAAAGCATCCATATATGCTTCATATGCCGTAGCTGCATTTTCTATTATCATTTGTCGCTCTTCAGGTGATCTGGGATGGTTCCCGTTAGCGAAAGGAAGTTTTACATCAGTCATACGTTGATTATATATAGAATACTATGCATTTTCAACGTCTTTTAATAAATAATTATGATATGTCGAAGTTTAACACCATTTTAGAGAGTCATTTGAACACAACCAGCCTTTCCCGTATCAGAATTAAGCATGATCCGAAGAACGAGAAGGATGAACGAGGGGAGTATGTTGGGTATGTTTTAGAAGAAGACGGAGCGGGAGGAATAGTCGCGATTGTACCACAATTAGGACCAGAAACAATGGAACTGAGCGCGGGGGAATTTGAGATTGATCAACCGGGAAGCTGTGGAGAGGTAGATCCTTTATCGAGCTTTAAAAAACATGTCGTTAAGTTTTTGATGGTTAGAGGTTATCACGAGAAGGTTTCTGAATATATGGAGACAATAATAAATTCATCATGTATTATCGAGTTAGAGAAATTAGTAAAGGGATGTGGATGTGACACTACCGCAGTTTTGGACCTATATAGAGATTTTGTCGTAAATGAATAATTTCCAGGAATATTATCAACATATCCTTCATGAAAAGGATGATAATGTCAATAAGGTTGGCATTTTTCCGGGAGCATTTAAGCCACCGCATGCGGGTCACTATTACACTGCTCTAAACGCATGTAAAGATAATGATTCAGTGTATATTTTCGCTTCTAGTAAGGCTAGAGCGTTAAGCACACAAAATAAATCTATATCTTCCGGAGGTGACTGTGATAGTAAGCGGTACCAGAACCTCATTAAACCGGATAGTAAATTTACAACAAACCTACTGTCAATACAACCGGCGGAATGTGCGCGGATGACTAGCGCTAGCGCGGTGCGCGCAGCAATTGCGGTTAAGGATAAAGAAACCATCATTAAAAATCTCCCGGAAGGACTGGATGAGGATGAAAAGGACAAAATTTATAATATATTCATGATGAGTAATGATATCAGCAATAGTGATTATGGTCACATAACTGCAGATCAAATGATGGCAGTGTGGAATATATATGGTAATCTGTTATCGCGCGAGTCATCACTGTCTCGTGAGGATATCAAGATTGAAATTTCTAACGGAAGCCCCGTTCGTGATACATATGAATTAGTTGATGACATAAATAATAGTGAAATAGCGAGGAGTTCAAGCATTCGCTTATACGTAGGTACATAATATGAAAAGATTTGGTAGATATAACAACGACTTTAATGGTCTATTTGAATGTTACGCGAAGGTAGGGACTATTGTCGAGAGAGATCTTCCTAGTATTACTAGAGAACTAGAAGGACCATCAACCGGAGACAGTTTCCCGGGGGCACAATATGTTAAGATATTTATTCAAAAGATTGGAAGAGGTGCTGATCTTGCACACTTGGCGAGAATTAATTCAATTGATAGTGATAATGGTGACGGGGGTGCGGTTATATCAGGCGAGGATGGCGATAAGAAGATACATATAATTACAACAAAAGACAGTACGCAAGTACGGGTTGTTGATATCGCCGGTGCTATTGAAAATGATTTCATAACACCCACACCTACCAGATACGATAATAATAGTAAAGAGATCACAATTATACAAGTCGAAGAAGTTTAATATTTCTATGAAAAAGCTCAAACACAAGAGTAAAACAAACAGCGTAGTGCTGTGCTGTAATAACGTAAGATGCCCGGAAGTATATCATAAGTCTAATGACACTATACAAATTCGGGATGATGATGGATTCGTTATCACAATAACGAAGGAACAGGCTCGATTGATCCCCGAGGCGATCGACATCATCGAGCGAGAGGTAAGCGGTGATTGAGATACTAGCTATAATTGGACTACACTGGATAATAAAGTATGGTTCGATTCTCAATTGGCCTAGGAAAATCATTAGAAAAATAACATTATTTGATGATCTACTGAAATGTTCATTATGTCTAGGCGTTTGGTGTGGTGGGTGCGTCGCGATATATATAGATAAAGACCCCTTTATATATGCATGCCTCGGTTCGGCTGTTTGTTGGATTGCTGATACTACCGTTACCGTTTTACAGAGAGTTGATATAAAGCTGGAAAAGTGATAATATTTACCTTATAATATAGGTATGTTTAAAAGTACGAAGATTATAGAATTGGGAAGTTGCGCGTTCAGACAACCGCAAGCAGAGTCACATTGTAGGTTTCTACATGGATATCGACTTACAGCAAAATTTTGGTTTGAAGCAAAGGACCTAGATAAGAATAATTGGGTTGTAGATTTCGGTGGATTGAAGGGACTTAAAAAGCTCTTAGCGAGTCAATTTGATCACACAACATGTATCTCAGAAGCAGATCCAAAGCTCGCCATGTTTGAGAGCTTAAGAGATGCGGGTGTATGTGATCTACGGATCATGAATGGTGTCGGGATTGAGAGATTTGCAGAATATTGTCATACAGTAGCAGATGCTTATGTTGATGAGTTTACTGATGGTAGATGTAAGTGTATCAAAGTAGAAGTATTTGAACATGAAGATAATTCCGCGATATATGAATATAACGAACCTTCAGAAGAAGTCAAATCAGTAAATCAAATGAAGAGAAGCAAGCAGCTTGAAATTACACCTAAACCTGCAGTGAGTAAAAAGGAAAAGGAGCTTACTCAACCACCGTTCGCGGCAAAAAGGCCGGTTCCAGTAGGTAATAAAAAGGTTGTAAATAAATTTTTAGACCCAGACAGTAAGAGCGTTTGGGGACTCTAATATTATGCCTGAAAATAAACCAACAACGCTAGATATTTCTGAGAGTTTTAACTCTGTCCAATGCGAGGGAGCGACAACCGGATATCCGGCGTATTTTATAAGACTTAAAGCCTGTAATTTAATGTGCGGGGGACCTAACGGAGATCTCATGAAGGCCGGAGACGCTACATGGTGGTGCGACACAGAGGCTGTTTGGAGGAGAGGTATCGAAACACCGTATTATAAGCTAGTACAGAAATGGGAACACGAGAAAATAGAAGATTGGATATTTGAAGGTCGGATCCATTTAATCTGGACCGGAGGGGAGCCGACTATACCTAAGCATCAGAGAGCAATTGTTGGTTTCAATGAATATATTTCTAAGAATCATAAAACACCTGAGGGAGAGAAGGTTAAGACGTTTGATGAGATTGAAACGAACGGCACGCTATACATACAAGATGAGTTGTTTGGAATGTTAGATCAAATTAACTGTTCAGTCAAACTAGCAAATAGTGGTATGCCGGAAAATCGAAGAATAATTCCTAAAGCGTTGGCACGAATAATGGAACATGACAACTATTGGTTTAAGTTTGTGATTAGTTCTGAGGAGTGTTTGAAGGAAATTGAGAGAGATTTTATAGAGCCGTTTAATATTCCTCATGACAAGGTCATGATGATGCCGGGTCTGGACAAACAAAAGGACTTTCATGAGAGGACTAAGTTTTCTCTCGAAATGGCTAAGAAGTATGGCTATATAGGATTAACTAGATTGCATGTCAGTGCTTGGGATCAGTTAACAGGAGTTTAATTATGAGAATATCGATATCAGGAACAGCTGGACAAGGGAAAACAACGCTTATAGAATCATTTATTGAGAAGTGGGATATGTACACTACTCCTAAGAGTAGTTATAGAGATCTTATCAAGGGTGAGAACCATAGCAAGAATACTAATAAAGAGACGCAATGGAATATCCTCAATTATATGATAGATGATATACAGTCCTACTCTGAAGACGATAACGTTGTTCTAGATAGGTGTCCGTTGGATAATTTAATATACTCCATGTGGTGTTACCATAAGAAGGTTGGTGATATAGATGAAATGTTTATTGAGAAATGTATCCCGGTTGTTAGAGAGTCGATGTCCTTTCTAGATATTATATTCTTTATACCTCTCACTAATGTTTCGGCACAAGCGAAGACGGATAATAGCAGAGAGACTGATGGTGAGTATATTATAGAGATTGATAACTTCTTCAAGGCTATGCATAAGAACTGGATGTCCGGAGATACTAGATTTTTTCCGAAAGAGGACCGGGCAGCGGTGATAGAAATTTTCGGTAATACAGAGGAACGTATTAATATGATCGGATTGTATCTAAACGAAGGTGGTGGTGAGTATGGTGAAGATGAATCTCTCGTTGATACTGACGCTATCGCCGATGAATTTGGATTCGGAGCTATATCTAAACCAACGAAAAAAGACATAGATTCAATATCTAGACCAACATATGAATAAATACTCATATGAAGAACTTTAATGAAAATCTTGATAATATTGTCGAGAGCTATGGACTACATAGGACAGTAGTACGTGAAAGATTTCCTAGCAGGCTACAGCTAAGTGAAGAATTTATTGATGCATTTAAGAAGGAATTCCAGGTACAAACCGAGCCACTATATACAGAGAATGAAGATGGAGGGTCGGAGCTAGCTCGAGAAGCTAGGAAACCCAGAGTTGTACTAAAAGAGTTTCAAAAAGCTCTTAAATTCTTAATCTAGCGTTTTTTTAACTGATCACCGGTTTTGTATAAGGTGTCACCCTTATCATAATTTTTACCAGAGTTAGTTACTTTATATTTAACTAAACGGCCGGGGATATTATTTTTATTTTTAACTTTCTTCGATCCCTTCTCTGGCAACTTAACAACATCTTCAACTTCTCCTTCTGAATCTACATGCTCACATTCATCATTGGTGTTCTTTATCTTATCTCCTTTTTTGAGATCTGATGCTAATACTTCAGTAAAGAATTGTTTGAAGGTCTTCATATAGTTATTTATTCAGAACCTAGCTTCCGGACAATAAATTTAAGCATCTCGCTTCTCATTATATCATTCTCCGTAAATTTAAAACAATAAACACCATTCTCTTCACTCTCCTTATCATTAAAGGTATCATATATGCCTTTGAATCCGGACTTACCGTTAATGTCTGTTTGTAACGTGTCACCAATAACTAACATCTTACTATCCTCTCCGAAGCGAGTCAATATAGTTATAAGCTCACTCTTGGTCAAATTTTGAGCCTCGTCAACAATAACTACACTATCCTTAAATGTTAGGCCTCTAACATAATTGACAGGTACAGCCTTTACTATGTTATGTTCAAATAGGTTCGATATGGTCGATGTGCTGATCAATTCACTAAGCTTCTCTTGTAATGGTAGTGTCCATGGTAAGAATTTATCATCAACTTCCCCGGGGAGGGAACCCATACTTTTACTGGCGCTTTCGATTATACTCCTGATGTAAACCACTTCATCCACTCGATGTGATTTGAGCATATGTAGTGCAGTGTACGCAGCACAGTATGTTTTAGCAGTACCGGCTGGTCCGTCAACAAATGCTATTTTTGTTTTAGGGTCGAAACATAATTCTGTGAAAGATTTGTGTACATCTGTTAGTTTGTACTTTGCAACGATATCGAAACCTCTATCGATGCTATTACGTGTAACGATCTCGGGGATATCTTCTATACCAGCATCTTTTCTGGACTTAGAAGTTGATCGTTTGTAAGACGCTTTGCGTTTTGTCATATGTGAGTATTTATTGGATTATGTGTACTTCTCCATATATAATAAGATATACATATATGTTAGATGGCAAGAAAATAGGTGTAGGTATAGTTACATGTAATCGATTAAACTTCCTAAAAAAATTAGTCGATACTATTGAGCAGTGTGGTGATATTATCGATCATCTTGTAGTTATTAACGATGGCGTTGACAAGCCGAATTGGAAGTTACCGTTCGGTATATGGAAGGACAATGAAGAGAACGTCAATGTGGGCGAGACTAAAAATCGAGCTATGAAGTTCTTGATTGAGAAAGGCTGTGATTATATATTCACACTTGAAGATGACATACTCATAAAGGATCCAAAGATATTTGAAAACTATATCAAAACCCATTTAGCCACCAACTTGCATCATTTCAATTTTGGCTTCTCACAACGAGAAAATCTAGACTCTAATCTTCAACCAGTATATAGAAAAACTATTGATTATGGTAACGATATCAAGATCGTCCTAACAAAAAATATACTAGGGGCATTTACATTCTATACCCGCGACGCTCTGCAAACGATTGGAATTCATCACAAAGACTTTAACAACGGGCATGGTGATCATCTTGAATTGACATACAGAGCATACAAGCATGGATTAGGTACCCCGTTCTGGTGGTTTGCGGATGTGTATGGTAGCTGGGACATGATAGAGAATCAGAGTAACTTTACCACAGACTCGGTTGTCAGGAACAACAACTTTCATGAAAATTTTAGCAACGCTAGAAAAACGTTCAATACATTACATGGGTGTGATATTTTTGATATTCCAGAATTACCAGAGAGTGAAGTTATAAAATTTCTCAAACAATGTAAGTCATGAAAATTGTTATCGGTACAAACACACACGACAAATACCACAGACAAGACGTAGCGGTTGATTCTCTCCGACACCTTTCCACTCTACACGACATACCTATTGTTAATGTACAATTACGTGAGGATAAAGATGTGTTACCTGTGCATTACGATATAGATTACATGTTTGAATTAGAGAGATGTAGTAAGGATCTAGTCCCGGAATCAACAAAGAGACTCCCTGTTATGAGTGATATCATGTCAGCACTCTCAAGAATGGATTGCGATTATTTTGTGTATGTCAATAGTGATGTTGTGTTGAATAATAACCTGATCAAATATATAAAGACTGAAGCTCCTGATAGTTTCGCTAGTTCGCGATTGGATATAGAGCCACTAGACAGTTTTCAACAAGTGCTTGATAAGAATGTAACTCCGATACGATATGAAATTGCCGGGTTTGATGTGTTTGTGTTCAAGAAGTCATGGTATGTTGACAATGTCAATCTCTTTGACGATTTTTTGATGGGCCAACCTTGCTGGGATCAGTGTTACGCGATGATGTTCAAGTTATTTGGTGGTGGCCATATGTTAGGTAATGTATATCCACCATATTGTTTTCATGTCATGCATGAGCCTACCTGGCAAGTAAATCAAAACACACCAGAGTGTATATATAACTACAAATTAGCAGACAACAGTCTCAACAAACTAGGTCACGACCTGTTCAATAAATATATAGAAGATGTCTTGATCAAGAGACAACCACGTGGCAGATTTCTACTACCACTGAAGAATGAGAGAGATACGGAACAGCAATTCTTTTTATCTAAATGAATATAGTAACGATAATGAATTATGCTGGTAGTGACAACCATGTTAATATGTGTAATATGTTTGTTGATCAGGTGATTAAACATAACCCAGGATGTGTGTTGTCTATATTGTATAGAGATAATGTTGATGGCCGGGTAAGAGATTTCTGTAAACCTCACAACAACATTCAGTTTATCAAAAGACCGGATTCAAGAGAGTCATGGAATGTCCATCACAATATAAAATTCAAGTTATATAATCTGTCCATGATTAGGGAACCTTTTATATATCTAGATTGTGATATAGCGTGCATGAGTTCACTGCAACATCTATGGAGCATTAAGGACGATAAACCGTTCATTGGTGTGAATCACCAAAACATACCAGGTCATGTCGATAAATTTAATTTTAAATTTCTAAACAGCGGTGTACAAATTGTAGGTGACCCGGAGTGGTATGAATTTGACAACTTTCAAAATATTGCGCGGAAGATCAATGGTCGGATGAGACCCCCCGGGTGGGATCAAGCAAACATATTTGAGTACTGTGCATCGATTGACTATGACTATACTCACCCTCTTGTTGGGTACGGGTGGAATTCATGCGCGCAATATGGCGTTATGGTCCGGGGCGATGACGATATATGGAGATGTAGTTATAACGGCCCGGGATATTCAGGGGAAGCGACAGAGTATCCGGTCTATTTAAACCACTACTGGTGGGACTTTAAACCATGGAACATCAACTGTCCGTTATATAGTGATTTTATATCAAAATCTTCATAAATATTTAGAGACATGATTTACACTCATATAGCATATGCTCCGGAAAATTTAGGCAAAAATATAGGCGAAGCATATAATATGTTTATGGAAATGCTTCCGAGTGATGAAGATTGGTCATGCTTTCTTGACCACGATGCAATGTTTACAACACCGGATTGGTATCATCAATTAAATGATATCATCATGAAGAACCCTACACTAGAAGCATTTGGTGCTCGTACTAATAGATTGAACAGTACATATCAACTTGTGGGTAATATTGATGTACATAATCACGATATATCATATCACAGAAAGATAGGAAAACACTTACAAACAAAGTATTCCGGTGATTTATTTGTAATTGATAAAAAGACTGCACAGATTGGATTCAGTGGTGTCTTAATTTTGTTAAAGAAATCTGCCTGGAAGAAAATAAACGGATTTAAAACAGAGGGGTTTAATCATGTAGACAATGATTTAAGATATCGTCTAGAGGAATATAATATTCCGTTTCACATAATGAATGGAGTTTATGTGTATCATTGGTACAAAGCAGATGATCCGTATGAAAGATGTCGCAAAAAATTTGAGGCAATCAATGAAGGGTATGAAAGAGAGAACAAGGATAACTTTGATTTAAACAAGATATTTTTGTACAAAGGAACGAACGGGGAATTGCCGATATGAAGGTTCTCAGGCCTGTTAATTGGAATCTTTACGATCATTTCGTTCATGGTATGCAATACTGGTATTGGGTTACGTCTAATATTGTTCATGAACCGGATGACGATTATATATGCGTTACTCCTCGCGGGGAAGGAGGAAAAAAGATACAATGGAGATCGTCACGATATGTAGATTCTTATCTCAATAGAATACTGCTAAAATTTCCAAATCTTAAACTAGTCGCAGATCACCCAGAACCGGGCTTAGAATTCTATTTTAGAGATAGTATTAATGATGATTTTATATATAACGATTCTAGATTAAGACATGAATATAGAGAGTGGTTTCCGTATGATAATAGTGATTCGGTTAGAAGGATTTTTGTTGATGATCTACCAGATACCGGGAACGTTAAGATAGGCATAGTTAACAGAAAAGACAGCCGAAGAATCACGAATGTAGATCAGTTGTCAGAACGACTATCAGTCATACCTAACGCAAATGTTGATGTAACATATTTTGAGAATAAAGATTTTACTTATCAAGTAGATTTTTTTAATAATCATAACATAATAATATCACCGCATGGAGCTCAATTGTGTAGTATCCCGTTTATGAAACCAGGATCTTTGGTTATCGAATATGCTCATGAGGAATGGCACCCATATGATTATTTCCCTGGGCTATCATATACTTCTAACATGTGCCATGCCATGATTGTAGGTAACCATAAACGCTTTCCTCAATGGTGTAGTAACAAATATATTGCCCCAGGGAAGAAACGATCCAATAATAGTAAGTTGAATATTGAGGCTAATATTGATATGGGTATATCAGTAATTAATAAATACCTGTCTAATAATATGATCCGGAAATTATGTAAATTGTATTGATAAACACTCTACAGGTAATGAAAATAGCAGTATAATATGAGAAAAATAATAGCAAATAACAAAGAATTTGACTCAATAAGTCAATTGGATTGGCTTGATGTTGGCTGTAGTGAGGGTAAGAGTTATAGTTATATTCAAAGTAAATTTGGTAAGAATGGCTTAGGTATAGATATCGACCCTGTTAAGGTAGAAACTTCACGTAAAGCTGGAGTTCCTGCTATTCAATTAGATGCGTGTAATATGCACATATTTAGTGACGGTGCAAGTAAGGTTGTAACTTTTATGCATACCTTGGAACATTTACCGAATGTGGATATAGTTGGTAATATATTAAAAGAATCAATTCGTGTTGCAACTGATAAGGTTTTCATAAGAGGGCCCATGTTTTATAGTAAATATCTTAACGAATTAGGGTTTCAATTCTACTGGAGTAATTGGAGAGGCCATACTTGTCATATAGAACCGGACGAGATAGTGCAGATTATGGATGAATTCGGTTATTCTAAATATAACTTAATGTATACAAGAAAAGTTCATTCAAGTAAAGACCCATGCATCCACCCACTTGGGGGAAAAATAGATAGGCACGATTACGATAGAAAGATAGACCCACCAAAGAATCACGAAGTCAACTTTGAAAACATTCACGGAGAATTTGAACTTATTTTTGATTTAAAAAGGAAATATTGAAATGAAAATAACAGTATGTACAGCAAACATAGGTGATAACGTTAAGTATGAAGAGATCGATCACGGATGGCCAAGGGATATAGATTTTTTATACTTTACAGACAAACCAAAAGACATATTTGATGCCGCTCCAACGAGTTCTAATTACAAATTTATACACGTACCACATAACAAATATGAAGATGACTCGGTGTGTCCCAAAAATAGGAAACTCGCGAAGAGAATCAAGATTAAATATAATGAATTTATTGATGAATGTGATTGGGTTATTTGGATTGATGCACAGAGACATTTCAGATGCCACGAAAGACTAGGAGAACGGTTCCGCGAATACATCTCACAAATACCAGAAAATATAGATATAGTGTTTAAAACCCACCCACGCAATAAGACTGTATTTGAGGAACTAGAGGAGGTTAAAAAAAAGAAACTAGACAATCCTGTTGCTTTGGATGAATGGAAAAATACTATGGAGACTCAGAGGTTTGATAAAGTGGATCATGTACTGTCAGAGACTAATATTATATTCTTCCGATATACCCCTAGAAATATTCCAGTAGGTTTTTATAACGAGTGGTGGAATAAAAGCACAAACATGCTTCGCCGGGATCAACTGACACTAAATTATCTAATATGGAAACACAGTATTGAGGATCATGTTGTAATAACACCTCTAGAAAAAACATTTCCTTTAAAGTGGTTAGAGAAAACACCCAAAGGGAAACGTGAGTGGGTAATCAAAACCAAGAACCCGGCGGTTCGGGTACCTAGGTACCAGAGGAAGAAGTGAAGGAGATATTTTAAGATGGTAAGCCATAAACACAAGTGTATTTTTGTTCATATTCCGAAGACTGCGGGAGTTTCAATATATGAGGCGCTAGGTGTAGATGAGGAAATTCAGTGGCATCATAAAAGATTGAATGACCCGGGACCGGGAGACATGGGGAGGTGGTGGAGTGATTACAATATCATCGACACGATCACAAAAAATTATTTTAAATTTTGCTTTGTAAGAAATCCGTGGGATAGACTTTTGTCTGCTTATTGTTACCTACGAGCAGGCGGAAGGGGAGGCACTGGGGATATGCGAGATGCTGTAATTTTAAGTCAAATTCATGATTTTAAAGAATTTCTAGTTAACTTTGATAAATTAAAAAATGATTTTTCGGATAAACATTTTTATGAACAAACCTTTTGGGTGGATGATAGGATTGATTTCATAGGGAAAACTGAAAATATCCAAGAAGACTTTAACACCATCTGCGACAAGATTGGAATTCCGCATCAACAACTTCCACACAAAAACAAATCAAAACACAAACACTACACCGAATACTACGATGATGAAACTCGTCAAATCGTTGCGGAAAAATACGCAAAAGACATTGAGTATTTCGGGTATGAATTTGGAGAGTGAGAAGTGAGAGGTGCAATATTATTACACGGCATAACTAGAGGTAATGGAGAAAAGGTTCATGCCTCTCTCTGCAATACTATATATAAAATACTCAAATCCGCTGACCATAAAAT
>Ga0257121_1002638_pt1 | contig 12509 bp, 10 predicted proteins | sample SI106_100metaG_FD_190180 | JGI IMG/M metagenome (GOLD analysis project Ga0257121, IMG submission 190180) | Marine microbial communities from Saanich Inlet, British Columbia, Canada - SI106_100 | ecosystem: Environmental > Aquatic > Marine > Inlet | place: Canada: British Columbia | collected... | reverse complement strand
ATCGCAAGTTAAGGTAGCGACGGCAATCGCACGACAGTTTGATGCCTTCTTTAATCACGACGACATTCAATGCGCGGTTAATGAACCTGTCGTGAATGGTGAAGCAGCGTCTTCTGTTTAGAGCTGCACCTGTACTCACTCTGAATTGCAGGTGTAACTGCAAACCTCTGCGTCGAGCAATCGCTGCAATAATGTATTGCCGAGTGCGGTAGCTGGAGTTGTAAAGCCAGTGGCTTGTGACTCGCTAGCGACCAAGGCGAGGCCTGTGTGAATGAGACACCTGACAGTCACGGTGTTGCCAGGATCGCCGGGCCATGTAAAAGTTAGGCGTAGTGGGTTGTCGCAATCATCTTCAAGGAAAGTATGTTTCACGAATCCGTTTGCAATAGTTTTCGCCGACGGGCCTTCCCCTGGTTTCGGGCCTAACCTGCGAAGCACACTGCGGCCGACCGAACAACTCATCAGCCAGCCCATGAACCCAAAGTAACCCCTGACTAAGTGAGCAACAAGTTTGTTTGGAGTCAAAAGATGCTCGTGATAATCAACATCACAATCTAAGGCTACGACCCTTTCATTGATTGGAGCCATCACGAAATCAGTTGCGTATTTATTTAACGCTGCAACCTTAAATACACCTGGGCGCATGGGCTTAGGTACAGCAATTTTGTCTTCAGCTAGCTTTAGCCCTGAAGCTAAAGTTCCGCCATTTAGTCCGCCACGCATGGAATAGTAACCGCCAAAAGACTTGATGCTGCGGCCGTCGAGCGCAATACGCTTCAAAAATTCTTGCGCGCCAAGTGAGGCAGGAACGGAATCAAAACCGCTTGATGGAATGAGAGTGACTTCATTCGCCAAGGCTTCGGCACCATACTTAGCAGTCATCTCTTCAATCCAATGCGACTCGCCAGTCAAATCTGCATAATGGCATTTATTTTTCACGCATGCAGCCACTAATTTCTCGCCGAAGCTTGCAAACGGCCCCGCGCAAGACAAAACGACGCTGCAACTTTGGGTTAATGCGTCTAACTGCGATTCGCTAAAAGCATCTGCAATCAAAAACTCACAATTAAACTCAGTAGCGAGAGCTGATAAACGTTTGCTATTACGGCCACTTATCGCCCAGCGAAGATTGGGCGGTGCAATATTAGATAGTTCGCGAACGGCGAGGCGCCCAGTAAAGCCCGTTGCGCCATGAATTATTAAATCAAATTGCCTAATTTTTCTCACACCCTTAGTTTAACACGTTAGGATGGTGGCATGAAATTAAACTCCATCACTTTGGGTTTGGTTGCCGCCTTGACGCTTTCGACAACAATATTTGCACAAGCCGACGACCAAGAGAACCAAGATAAATACGATAAAAAAATTACAGAGGCCTGGATTAGATCCGGCAGCTGGGAACTCGACCACGACAGCGCTCTGGCGCGTGCCGAATCTGAAGGAAAATATGTGCTCGCCTATTTTTCACGCTCTTATTCACCATGACCTCCATGTAAAAGTTTAGAAAACGGTCTGTTTTCTAGTGATGACTTTAAAGAATGGAACAACAGCGTGATTCCTTTCGTAAACTTTACTGCAAGAGTCGAGGGCCATCCATCTGATGCGCTTTCGCGCAGATACGAAATTCGGGGATTCCCAACGTTGATGATTCTTGATGCTAGCGGCAAAAAAGTAGCGACACCTGATGGGCGCGACATTGCTTCGTTTTCTGCAACGATTGCAAGCCTCGAAGCCCTTGATAGCCTGCGTGCAAGAAAAGACGCCGGTGAAGTGGGCCTTGAAGCATCGATTTTGCTCGCTCGGCTACAGCTTGGCAGTATTGACTTCAAGCAAGCTGCTAAGCAACGTAAAGCCTTGGTCAAGCCAAAGAAATTTGAGAGCTCACAATGGGAAGCCGATCTCGTTGAGATTGATGCACTATTATTCAATCTCAAGCTAGCCGATATGTTTCAAAATGCGGGTCGTGATCCAGACAAGCAAGCTGAGCTCGGGGAAAAACTTTATGTCATGGCCAAAAACGGCCGATTTGCAAGTGGCCCCATGACTTACCAGTACTGGAGTCAAGTGATGCTAGTAGCTAAGAAGAAGAAAGATGTAAAGGTCTACGAGGCCGGCTACAACGCACTTCACGCAATGTTCAAAGATAATCCGCGTGCAAAAAAGGTTCTGGCTGAAATGAAAGCCGAGCTTGATGCAATGAGGTAAATAATATATTTACTATTTGTTAACGGGGCACCTTAACACCGTGCCTCGTCATACAATCAACCGCCTCGTCATAACCGGCATCGACGTGACGCACAACACCCATTCCTGGATCGTTAGTAAGTAGTGCTTCAATGCGCTTATCGGTTTCTAGAGTGCCATCGCAACAAATGACCTGGCCAGAGTGTTGCGAATAACCGATACCCACCCCGCCGCCATGGTGCATGCTCACCCAACTCGCTCCACTTGCAACAGCGAGCATTCCATTAAGTAAGGGCCAATCAGCGATGGCGTCTGAGCCATCTTTCATAGCTTCGGTTTCGCGGTTAGGACTTGCAACCGAACCACAATCTAAATGATCGCGGCCAAGCACGATGGGGGCTGATAGTTCGCCATCGCGGACCATTCGATTAAATTCGAGTCCAGCAACGTGACGTTCGCCATAACCCAGCCAACAAATACGACTTGGCAAACCTTGGAAGGCTACACGTTCGCGCGCCATCTTTAGCCAGCGGTGTAAGTGTGCTTTCTCTGGGAACAAGCGCATCAGTGCAGCATCGGTCTTATAAATATCTTCTGGGTCGCCACTAAGCGCTGCCCAACGAAACGGCCCTTGTCCTTCGCAGAATAGTGGGCGAATATAAGCTGGCACGAAACCGGGAAAGTCAAAAGCGTTTTCGACACCTGCTTCTTCTTTAGCGAAAGCGCGCAAGTTGTTGCCATAGTCAAAAGTTTCAGCACCGCGTTTTTGCAGCTCTAACATTTGCTCAACATGACGGCCCATCGTTCGGAACGACTGCTTTTGATATTCGCCGGCATCACTGACACGCAACGCCTCGGCGGCGGCGAGTGACATACCATCTGGGACATAACCATCAAGCGGGTCATGCGCTGAAGTTTGATCCGTCAAAATATCAGGAGTAATTTCGCGGTCGATTAATGCTTGCAACAACTCGGTAGCGTTACAGCAAACACCAATGCTTACTGCCTCGCCGTTTGCCTTAGCTTCTAAAGCTCGGATAATCGCCGCATCAATACTATCGGCGCATTCGTCGAGATAACGAGTTCGCAACCTCATATCGATGCGCGACTGCTCGACGTCCGCAATCAAACATGTGCCTTCGTTCATCGTAACTGCCAAAGGCTGCGCGCCACCCATACCGCCAAGGCCGGCGGTGACTGTCAAAGTGCCTTTCAAAGAGTCGAGGCCGCGCTGCTTTGCAAGCGCCACCAACGTTTCGTAAGTACCCTGCAAAATACCTTGGGTGCCGATGTAAATCCATGATCCTGCGGTCATCTGACCGTACATCATCAATCCTTTATCTTCAAGATCGCGGAAGGTCTCCCAGTTTGCCCACTTGCCGACTAGATTTGAGTTTGCGATCAACACTTTTGGAGCGTGTGCGTGCGTTTTAAAAACTGCTACCGGCTTGCCGCTTTGCACCAACATCGTCTCGTCGATTTCTAACTCTTGCAGCGTTCTCACAATCGCCTTGGCTGCTGGCCAGTTTCGCGCCGCCTTGCCGGTACCACCATAGACGACCAAATCTTCAGGCCGCTCGGCGACCTCGGCATCGAGGTTATTCAAAAACATGCGCAAAGCGGCTTCAGCATGCCAATCCTTACAATAAAGCTTAGTACCAGTCGGAGCTTTTTGGGCTCCCGGAGAAATTGTTAGGCGCTGATCGGATTTCATGGTGTAATATTGTAAAATCACCAAGATGACTTGGGGTTAAATAGCCATGTTCATTTCACTGGTTTCCTTCTTCCTCTCAGCTGTTTCCACTCCCCAACAAGACGGCTTGATTCTTGTTGGCCCTAGCTCAAGCACCGATACCTTCTTGCTCGACAATAACGGCACCGAAGTTCACACCTGGACGACATCAACATATCAGCCTGGTCAAGCTAGTTATCTGACGGAATCCGGACACCTTATTCGCACGGTACGCGTTCCAGGATTAAGCGCTTCGTCAATTGGTGGCTCTGGTGGTGGCGTCGAAATTTACGATTACAACGACGTGCTGATTAGCGATTTCTTTTATGCGACTAATGACCATCTACTACATCACGATATTGCCGTGATGCCCAACGGCAATATCCTTATGATTGCATGGGAGAAGATTCTTGATGTCGACGTAATTTCCGCCGGACGCGACGCCGCAATAACCGGTCCATTCATGTGGTCTGAATCTATTCTTGAAGTCGACATGACAACGGGCAGCATCCTTTGGGAATGGCACGCAATCGACCACATGGTGCAAGACCGCGATGCGACCAAGCCGAACTATGGAGTCATCGCCGACAACCAAACTCGCCTCGATATTAATCAGCCAACCAACATTCCGCATGCAAATGATTGGCTGCACTTCAACGCTATTGATTACAATGCTCACCTCGATCAAATTGCCGTAAGTAGCCGAGTGCTCAGCGAAATTTTTATCATCGATCACAACACTACAACCGCGCAAGCCGCCGGTATTGACGGAGACTTTTTATATCGCTGGGGCAATCCAGAGAACTACGACCGCGGCACCCCTGCCAATCGCATGCTTCAAAGTCAGCATGATATCCAGTGGATTGCTAGCGGATCTCCCGGTGCCGGCAACTTGATTGTTTTCAACAATGGCAACTCCGGCCCGTCAGCAGCATCAACAATTGATGAATTCACGCCGCCGCTAGATCCAGCAACTGGCACTTACGCAATCGGTTTAACTGGTGCATATGGGCCAACATCTCTTGCATGGACCTATGACCCAACGCCGTCCTTTTTTGGCAGCCACACTTCAGGATGCCAGCGCCAGCCGAATGGTAACACCTTGATTTGTAACGGTCCTGCCGGAGAATTGTTCGAAGTCGACCCTGCCGGGAATACCGTCTTTAACTGGGCTTACTCCACCCCCTTAAATCCTGGTATTTTCAAAGTCCGCCGCTATCAAACCTCTTTGTTCCAAGATGAAAACATTTTCCACGCAAACACTGGGGGTACCGTTGATTTCGACCTCGCCGCTGGGAGCATGAATGCCGGTCGCCGTTATGTGATGGTTGGCACGATGTCGGGCACTTCTCCTGGAACAACTATCGGTGGGCTAGACATTCCGATCAACGCTGATGCCTTTACTGACATCACTCGATCTGCGGCTTACTCTAGTTTTTTTCTAAATTTCCAAGGTAATCTAGATTTGCTTGGCAATGCTACTGCGCAGATGATCACCGGTCCAATCCCCTCGGGATATGTGGGGCGCACCATGCACTTCGCCTACGTACTCCTTTCACCGCTCGATTATTCGTCTAACGCAACGGGTGTCGAAATCGTATTCTAGCCCACTGTGATAAAGCTCACCTCCCTTTCAATCATGTTGGCGCTCGGCTCTTGTGCCTCTGCGCCAACCACCGAACTCAACACTTGGGGCAGCATGAAGACTGTGCTTGCTCAGGGCAAAACAGCGGCGCGAATCGCGCTGGCGGATGTGATTACACCACATTCTGTTGGTATCGGCGCACTTGCGGGCCTTGAAGGCGAACTTACCATCCTAGATGGCGTAATTCACGCAGCGCGCGTAACTCCCAACTACGAGCTCACTTCTACAAAACTTACTGGCAGCCAGACCAACGACAGCGCAACGTTGTTGGCCATCTGCCAAGTGGCAGAATGGGAACCCGTCTTACTTGGCGAAGTGTCTAGTTTGAGCGCACTCGAAACAATTGTCGCCGCTGAGCTCATTGATCGTGGCTTCGACATGACGCAGCCCGTACCGTTTAAAGTCGAGGCAACGTTCTCTGAAATTTCGATTCACGTGCTAAATAATTCATGCCCAATTGCAAACCCTGACGGCCCAGAACCTTGGCGTGGCCACTTCAATACTAAAAATGGCCAGCTAATCGGTCTTTATGCGGTAGGCTTCGGAGGCGAGCTCACTCACCATGGGTCAGATTCGCACATCCACGCCATCGTTCTCGACGGCGATGTCGTTAATTCATCAGGCCATGCCGAATCATTTGCACTCGAGCCCGGATCTATCCTCTACCTCCCTAAATAAATGTCAGCTACCGTCTGGTTTAATCCAAACTGATCTAAGTGTCGAATCCTCAAGCAGTTGCTTGCGGACGCCGGCCGTGACGCCGAATTCCGTCACTACCTAGATCAACCGCCCACCCTCGCCGAGCTTCAGGACCTGTTCTCAAAGCTCGGCCTCGCACACCCCTCGCAGATGATGCGTAGCGATTTCACCGTGTCTGACACACCGGAATCTTGTTTATCTGCTATAGTCGATAACCCAAGTCTTTTACAGCGACCCATTTACATTGATTCGACCAAAGCTGTAATTGCTCGTCCTCCAGAATTAGCTCTCTAGTTCATGGAACAATCTTTCCCTTTTACCGTCCATTATAAATGAACATCTCCCTCTTACTTAGCTCCATCCTCCTCGCCTCACCGCAAAGTGCTCTCGATAGCACTGACGTGGCGCAATTCGTTGAACAAGCCGGCGTCCGTGAATTCACAGGCCGTTTGATTGTTCGTCCTCTACAGAATGAAACTACCCGCGATCAAGCATCGCAGTTACTTTCGTCTTACGGCTTGATCGAATACGTCAAGGCTACCGACGAATACGTTATTATTCTGCCTGAAGGTCAAAACGAAAATAGCCTGTCACGGTCTCTTATGAGCACCGGCTTAATTCAATACGCCGAGCCTGATTACATGCTTTACCCGGTGAACACCACGCCGAACGATCCTAATTTTGGCTCGCAATGGCAGCATTCAAAAATGCGCTCAGCTGAAGCATGGGATTTCGGAACTGGCGATGGCGCCTTCATTGCTTGTACTGTTGACACTGGCGTTGATTTAAATCACCCAGACCTTCAGGCTAACTTAGTGTCAGGATACAACTCTGCTGATAACCAAGAACAATCAAATGGTGGTCAAGTCGGAGACGTTAACGGCCACGGCACTATGACTTTAGGTTGTGTAGGCGCGATTGGCAACAATGGCGTCGGGGTAGTAGGCATGGCCTGGAATATCAAGCTTATGCCAGTTCGATGTACTAATTCATCGGGTGGCGGTGCTTACCTTTCTGATCTAACTGACGGCGCTCGTTGGGCATCTGATAATGGCGCTCGCGCAATTTCTGTAAGTTACTCTGGTGGCGAAAGCAGCAGTGTTAATACTGCCGGATCCTATATCCGCGGTCAAAACGGTCTGATGAGCTGGGCGACTGGCAACTACGGTAACCAAGTTAACGGCTCCGATCACGCAAGCGTGACTATGGTTGGCGCGACAAACTCTAGCGACAACCGCGTTAGCTGGTCTACTTATGGCAACTGGGTTGACGTAGTTGCTCCTGGCGAAAACGTTCGAACAACCACGAATGGCGGCGGAAACGCTAATGTAAGTGGCACGTCTTTCTCTACGCCAATCGTTAGTGGTGTCATCGCAATGATGATGATTACTAGCCCAACTTCAACGCCAAACGAAATCGAGCAAATGTTATTTGACAACTGTGTCGACATAGGCGCAACAGGAGAAGACGTCTACACTGGCCACGGACGTCCGGACTTCTACGACTGCATGGTTGCTGCTGATGCAGTAGGCGGCGGCGGCGGTGGCGGTAACGACACTGCTACCTTAGCTGTAAATGACCTCACGCCAAACACGGGACAAGGCTTAACGTTTATCTCGTCAAATGCTCCGGCATCTGCGGCCTATACAATAGTTTACTCTTTAACTGACCGTAGCCCGTTCTTCAATACTTACAATGGCATCATAGGTACAGGTACAACAACAGCATGGGGCACCGGTTCTTACTACCGCGTAGTACCTAACAGAGGCGCAGGGCTCACTGTCTTCATCGAAGCGCAGTACATCTCTGCAGGTAATGTTTACGACTCGAACACGATTCGCCTAGACATTCTTTAAGCTGTAACGACTTCGCAAGCTACAGACTTGTCGAGCATTACAGTTGCGGTGAAAACCTGATAACGAAAACGCTTAACATTTGCAGCTTGCAAGCACTCGGTAATAACCGAAGGGCTAACTTTAAAGAACGCAGACAGCTCACGCCGTTTGCGTTCTTTTACAAATTGGAGATCGTTGTTAGCGTCTACCGCAACAACTCCGTCGCGTAATAATGCGCGGACAAATTGAGATTGACGTTCGGTCCAATCCCAGAGCAATCCGCCAATAGACGAAACGGCGCCGGTCAAACTTCTATTAGACAACTCGTCGAAACCATGCGCGGCGAAGAACAAGCGATTACGTTGTGCCTCTTCGAAAGCAGCCAATAACTCGTTTTCGTTTTGTCCAAAGGCAAAGCGGCACTTCACTGGAGTCAAGCGCAAGGTCAGTTCACATATCATCTCGACGAGACGTCCGCTTCTTGCTAGGCTATCTTCGCCACCGAGATTTAACTCGCAAAGAAAATTTTCGCCATCGAGAAGGTTTATATCGCAGGCCAACACGTCGGAATAACGCTGGCTAACAGCTTCGGTCACCAGCTCTAGGCGACGCTTAAGCACCGCGGCGGTAGACCCGCCAGGGCTTAAAACTTTTGCTTGTAACAAGTATTTATTCATCGAGATTCTATTTCCACGAAAACACGCTTAACCACAGGATAGCGTTGCTTGATAGCGGAATCTAGCGCGGCGATAGTTTCTTCGACCTGCCCTGCGAGTATGTCATTGTCAAAATCGACGCTCAAGTTAACCAACACATAATCGGGGCCCATATGCATAGTAAGCACTTCATTGACGTGCTCGACACCGTCCACCACATTAGCTAAATCGCGGATGCCCTGCACTTCTGCAGGAGACGCCGCCTCGCCAATGAGCAAACCTTTGGTTTCGTATGCTAGCCATACCGCAGTGCCCGCCAAGATTAATCCAATCACTACTGACGCGCCGCCATCAGCCCACCAGACATCGTGGACGTCGCCTAGATAGATTCCGACTAGTGCAACTAATAGTCCGAGCAAGGCCGCAGTATCTTCGAATAGCACCACAAACAGTGAGGGGTCTTTACTGCGTTTAACAGCGTCTAAAAAACCATGGTTACCTTTTACGCGTTTGAATTCTTTGACGGCAAAAAACCAAACGAAGGCTTCGAAAACAAATGCCAGGCCAAGCACGATATAGTTCATCGTCATGGACTCGAGCGGACGCGGGTTACGCAAATGGTGTATGCCCTCGTAGATGGATACGCCTGCACCTACCGCAAAAATTGAAACCGCCACCACGAATGACCAAAAGTATATTTCTTTGCCGTGGCCGAAAGGGAAATTTTCGTCGGCGGGCTTGGCGGCGCGTTTAATGCCGTAAAGCAATAATACTTGATTACCCGTGTCGACTAAAGAGTGAATACCCTCTGACAGCATCGCCGACGAGCCAGATATGAATGCCGCTGCAAATTTCATAATTGAAATCACGCTGTTGCCAATGAGCGCCACCCAAATAACGAACTTTGATCCGCTGCTACTCACGTAGCTTACCCACCTGGCGTTCGACAGCAATTCGGATTGAACCATCTGCAACTAAAGCAGTAATACGATCTAACTCTGGAGTCATATAACGATCGTTTTTAAGCGGCGGAATATTCTTGCGAATGAACTCATAGGCCGCTTGTGCGCCTACTCCGGCCCTTAATGTTTTATTAAATTCGCGACCTTGTGCGGCAGCGTGCAATTCAATGGCGATAACGCGTTGAGCATTAATCACCGCTGTGCGCAGCTTACGCGCGGCAAAGTTAGCCATTGAGACATGGTCTTCCTGGTCAGCAGATGTGGTGATGGTGTCACTGCTTGCTGGATTCGCGTAATTTTTATTTTCACTAACTAAGGCCGCCGACACGACCTGGGTAATCATCAATCCGGAGTTCAAGCCGGGGTGTGGCGTAAGAAACGCCGGTAACCCTGACATCGAAGGGTGAATCAATGTGCTCATGCGACGTTCAGAGATGTTGCCCCATGCGCAAATGGCATTGGCAGCATAATCGAGTGGCATTGCAATCGGTTGCCCATGAAAGTTGCCCGCCGAAATAGAGTCGCCCTCGTCCGGGAATACTAATGGATTATCAGTGGCAGAGTTTGCCTCTAGAATCAAAGCGTCGCCAAGGTGAGCGAGGGCATCTTTAGCTGCGCCGTGCACCTGTGGAATACAACGAAAAGAATACGGGTCTTGAACGCGCTCACATTGAGCGTGCGATTTTTTGACTTGCGATTTAGCCAACAACTTGCGCATGTTCGCCGAAGTTGCAACAGCCCCTTTATGCGGGCGGACTTTTGTGACACGCGCATCAAATGGAGAATGGCTGCCCATCAGCGCCTCTAATGATAATGCGCCGGCGATGTCAGCTGTCACGGACAAGTCACACATTGCGCCCCATGCCGCTAGACCAATCGCATTTGAAATTTGTACGCCATTAATTAACGCCAATCCTTCTTTTGCGACAAGCTCGAGTGGCTCTAACCCTATTTTCTTGAGCGCCTTTTTGCTAGAAACAATTTTACCTTTAGGGCTGACCATTTCTCCGGCACCAATAACAGGTAAAGCCATATGTGCCAACGGAGCCAGATCTCCGCAGGCGCCAACCGAACCTTGCTCGGGAACGCGCGGCAACCATCCCGAATGAAACATTGCTATTAACCAGCGCACCAATTGCGGACGCACGCCCGAAACTCCACGGCACATCGACTGAATGCGCAGCAATAAAGCCAACCGCTTTTCATTGGCCGACATGTCATCGCCAACGCCAACCGCGTGTGACAACAATAAGTTGCTTTGCAGCGTACCGCTATCTTCTGGGGAAATGCGCTCTTTGGCCAACGCGCCAAACCCCGTAGACACACCATAAACTGGCTTTGGGCTTTTCAGGATTTCTTCTACTGCAGCGTGAGCTTTTTTGATTCGCCCTAAGGTTGCGGACGGCAGCGCTAATTTAGCTTCTGCTCCGCGTGCCACTGCCCGCAAAACATCTGCCGACAAATCTTCGCCGAGTTTGATGGTTATCATAATACTATTTTAGTCTCGCCCGATATCCAATACTTGTCTTCTCGGAAAATCGTTTGGCCACCGCGAGAAATGTGCAGCCGGTAATAACCTTCAAGCAATTCGCTAACGCGCTCGCCAGCAGCTTCAGACGCAGCCGGCACTGTCGGCCATTCACACGCCGGCAAGATTCCGTCAAGTCGTCGAGATAAAGTAAGCGACGCCCCGCCGCGTTGATCGCGCAGAGTCACCTCGACCATAGTCCCTACTTTCTTTATCACACGCTGAGTGCTGGCCATACCTTTCATATCAACATTGAGCAGCAGACTGCCGGTGCCTTGAATGTGATCGCCCAAGGCAATGCTAAACGCGCCACGCTTATCGGTGCGCGTGGTTCTTCTCAGCTGCGACGGCATCGGCAAACGTGCCGACAACCTCTGGCTGCCTATTGAAGGATACATAGCTGCTAAGACTTTTAAGGGCGAGTCAGCCAGTAATTCGACTTCGGCGCCTGCTATTGATGTGCCCTTTTCGTTGATTACACGGCCACTCACTTTCGCCTGCGACAAGCGCACTATGAACTCACAACGCGTCGGACTTTGTCTACCAGCAGTCAGCGCTCGCCCGCGCGGGTCACAAATACCTTGCGCATGATTAACGCGAATATCCAGCAACTGGTTGGTTGGCAAGTCATCGAAGGAGAAATAACCTTCGTTGTCTACAGGAACATCCTGAAACTTTTCCCATACGGTCATGCCACTACGGTTTTTAGCGGTGCGGGGCACAATCGTAATCGTCGGCAAATCGCCACCCGGCCATGACTTTACGCGACCAGCGATGCGGCCACCTTTTTCTAGTGGCGATAACTTAATAACATCGGTGGTGTTGGCAGCATAGAGATTCAATTCGTGACGTGTCGCAACATGCCCCTCGGCCAACACATCAATAACCACCCGCCCGCCGCTCGGGATGCCATGCAGCACCGCAATACCCTTTTCATTCGATGTTGCTTCGCGTAGACCAAAATCGCTACGCACTTTCGCATTTTCGAGAACTTTGTTTTCGTGATCGCGAATTTCGAACGTGGCCGAGATGGATTGCCCAATGTGCCAGTCACGAGTCGTTTTACGTGCAACATATTGCATACGTACTATTTCAGCACTTGCGCCGGAGTAAATGCGAAAGATGTGCATGCCGGGCAGCAGTCCGCGCAATTGATACTCGCCCTCGTTATTGCTGATGGCAAAAATTTTGTTTTGCGGTCCGCCAACTACTTCGATACGTGCCAAAGGGAGTGGCTTCCCATATACATTTAAAACTTTGCCGCTGAG
>Ga0257121_1002632_pt1 | contig 12526 bp, 9 predicted proteins | sample SI106_100metaG_FD_190180 | JGI IMG/M metagenome (GOLD analysis project Ga0257121, IMG submission 190180) | Marine microbial communities from Saanich Inlet, British Columbia, Canada - SI106_100 | ecosystem: Environmental > Aquatic > Marine > Inlet | place: Canada: British Columbia | collected... | reverse complement strand
TTGCAGTTCTGGTTGATAAAATTCCATTTTTACAGAGAGGCCTTTTGCCGCTGGGAAATCTGGCGAGTGCTTTGCCTATTGTGGGCGTGGCACCAATCATGGTCATGTGGTTTGGTTTTGACTGGCAGTCAAAAGCCGCAGTTGTGATGATGATGACTTTTTTCCCGATGTTGGTAAATACGCTGACAGGATTAAAGTCCACAGGAAGAATGGAACTTGACTTGATGCGCTCATATGCTGCAGATTATTGGCAGATGCTGATCAAGGTACGGCTTCCAAACGCGCTGCCTTTTATTTTTAACGCATTAAAGATCAACTCTACTCTGGCGCTGATCGGCGCGATTGTAGCGGAGTTCTTTGGTACACCGATTGTCGGAATGGGATTTCGTATTTCAACCGAAATCGGTCGAATGAATGTTGACGTCGTATGGGCTTCCATAACGGTGGCAGCATTGTCAGGGTCGTTGTTCTATGCTCTGCTGGCTTTTCTGGAAAGGCAGTTCACAGGATGGCATCCCTCTTTTCGTGTCAGCTGACTTGACTGAATTTAAAAAGTAAGTCTGACCTTAATTTTCTATGGAGTAAAAAATGAGTATATTGAAAAAAGTAGTGATGGTAATGCTGGCAAGTGGGTTGGTATTTTCCGCACAAGCAGCAGAAAAAGTGACCATTCAGTTGAAATGGGTCACACAGGCTCAGTTTGCAGGTTATTATGTAGCACAAGACAAAGGCTACTATCAGGCCGCAGGACTGGACGTAACAATAAAGCCTGGTGGGCCGGACATTGCTCCACCGCAGGTGATTGCAGGTGGCGGTGCAGATGTTGTCATCGACTGGATGCCTTCCGCATTAGCTTCACGTGAAAAAGGTGTAGCACTGGTGAACATCGCACAGATTTTCAAAAAATCCGGAATGATGCTTACCTGCCGTAACGACAGCGGAATTAAATCTCCAGCAGATTTTCGCGGTAAAACTCTGGGTGTCTGGTTTTACGGAAACGAATATCCTTTCTTGAGTTGGATGAGCAAATTAGGCATTCCAACAACCGGTGGTTCAAACGGTGTGACTGTGCTCAAGCAGGGTTTCAACGTTGATCCAATTCTGCAGAAGCAGGCGGAATGTGTTTCCACCATGACCTACAACGAATACTGGCAGATTGTGGATGCAGGACTCAATCCTTCCGAATTAACAGTCTATAAGTACGAAGAGCAGGGCGTTGCTACTTTGGAAGACGGATTGTATGTGATGGAAGATAATCTGAATGATGCGGCATTTGTCAGTAAAATGGGACGTTTCCTCAAAGCTTCCATCAAAGGTTGGAAGTATGCAGGTGACCATCCTGATGAGGCAGCGGATATTGTTTTGGAAAACGATGATACCGGTGCTCAGACAGAAAAACATCAACGCCGGATGATGCGTGAAATAAACAAGTTGGTTGCGAATCAACCACAGGGTGTCGGTTATCTGGTACCGGGTGATTATGAGCGCACAGTTGACGTCCTGATGTCATCTGATTCAACACCTGTGATTTCCAAGAGACCTAGCGGTGCTTGGAGTCATGCAATCTGGGATGCAATGTAAGCTATTTTGTTCCAGCTTTCGGAAGCACTGCTCAATCGTGGTGCTTCCGTTTTTTCTTCCAATATTTGCCTCAGTTGTGAATTTTTCTCCTTATCTTTCTTTGACTGTTTAGAAAATTTTTAAGTCTGTAATTTGTCATTCTCGCGAAAGCGGGAATCCACGGGGTTCTTCTTCAAAGCCAGTCCTCATTCAGACTTTCTATCTCTTTGATTGTCATTCTCGCGAAAGCGGGAATCCAGAGAAACTTGTTAAATTCTAGTCTGCATCCAGAATCTATATTCCTTTTTATTGTCATTCTCGCGAAAGCGGAAATCCAGGGGAACTGCCTCAATTATTATCCTCAACTAGATTATAAATCCGGATCAGCGATCAAGTCCGGATGGACATTTATATGTTCAGCAACCCATATTCAGTTGCCTGCCAGCTTTGTTCCGGCTAACTCGTTTTTGGATTATTAAACCGCTGCATTCGTAATCTGAAAGTGATAGTTTGAGAAAGTTCAAAAATTATGGCAGACTATGCTGAGAATCAATTTTAAATAAGCAGATATATTTATGAAAACAAAAATAGAGATTACGCGTGACTGGCTTCCGCGTTACACAGGAACAGAGATTTCTGAATTTGGTGATTATATTTTACTGACTAATTTCAGCAATTATATCACCAAGTTTGCTAAACGTTTCGACTGTGAAATAAAGGGGCAGGGCGGTCCAATGCAGACTGCTACAAACAAAAATGGGCTGAGCATCATAAACTTCGGCATCGGTTCTGCGAACGCGGCAACGATCATGGATCTGCTCACAGCCTGTAATCCAAAAGGAGTTTTGTTTTTAGGAAAGTGCGGTGGTTTGAAACAAACGGCAGAAATTGGACGTTATATCATCCCGATCGCGGCAATCCGCGGAGAAGGAACGAGCAATGATTATCTACCTCCGGAAGTTCCTGCTTTACCTTCTTTTAAATTGCATAAATTTGTTTCCGACACTGTACTTGACTATGGTCAGGAATACCGAACCGGCGTTATCTACACGACGAATCGACGCGTCTGGGAATGGGACAATAAATTCCGCAAACGGTTGATCGAACTTTCCGCAATTGGAATTGATATGGAAACCGCAACTCTCTTTATCGTCGGACATGCCAATAAAATTGCCCGCGGAGCAATTCTACTTGTTTCGGATATGCCGCTGCTTCCGGAAGGTGTTAAAACACAGGAAATGGACAAGAAAGTTACTGCAAAATTTGTGGATATGCACCTTGAAATGGGTATCCAGGCGATGACTGATATTGATGAAAAAGGCGAGGAAATCAAACACTTCGGTTATTGATCGCCGAACCTTACTTTAGTGAGGTAGACCATGATTACAGAAACTCCGCCCAAAAGAATAAGACCCCCTGCCGTGGCTTCCATGTTTTATCCGGGAAATGCCGCGGAACTACGGAATACAGTTAGAAGTTATTTACGCGAAGCAGACGCTGAGCAAAATGCTTTTCAACTTAAGAATGAAGAAAATTCCGATCTACGTGCGCTCATCGTTCCGCACGCCGGTTACAGCTATTCCGGAAATATAGCAGCTTCCGCATTTCGACTTCTCCAAAATAATCAACCTCAGTTTAAGCGTGTTTTACTTTTAGGTCCAGCGCATCGTGTCTACTTACAGGGTGCAGCTTTTCCGGTGGCGGATGTTTTCGAAACTCCGCTTGGCGGAATAAAACTGGATAAAGAACGGATACGAATTTTGACCGAAACTTATCCATGGATTTCTCTCAACGATACAGCACATGCGGAGGAACATTCTCTGGAAGTGCAACTGCCTTTTTTGCAAGAAACACTCGGTGATTTTGAATTACTTCCGCTGGTTGTGGGAGAAACTAAAACAGAACAGCTTGCTGAAATGATTCAGCATTTTAGCACGGACTTATCAACATTGATCGTAGTCAGCACCGATCTGAGTCATTTTCATGATTATCAAACCGCACAGCAAAAAGACGCTTTTACCGCAAGCGTAATCGAACTTCTGGATCCACAAAAACTTTCTCCGGAAGATGCATGTGGAGCATATCCCTTGAGTGGCGCTTTAGTGGCAGCTTTTCAAAATAAATGGAAGATTCACCGTCTCGGCCTTTGCAATTCCGGAGACACCGCTGGCGATTACGGACGTGTTGTCGGTTATGGAGCCTGGGCGATGACCGCCTGAATTCGGATTTACAAACTTACCGGCAGCCTTTTTGCTCCCCAGTTTCCGTGACTTTTTTCCAGCAAACCGGAACACGCAGTACCGCAGGAAATACAGCTACCTGAAGCATCCAGATTCCAGTCACTTAATTCAAACCAGTCCCTGCCGATTAACAACTCACCGCACTCATGACAGTACGTGCTTGATCCGGATTTGTCGTGAACATTTCCGAGGTAAACATAGTGGATTCCATTTCCCAGAGCAATTTCCCTGGCGCGGATTAAAGTTGAATGCGGCGTGTTTTCAATGTCACGCATTTTCCAGTCCGGATGAAATGCAGAAAAGTGCAGGGGAACATCTGGACCTAAATTCGAAAAAATCCATTCCGTCATTTCATTCAACTCTCTCGGAGAATCATTTTCTCCCGGAATGAGCAATGTGGTCAGTTCAAACCAAACTTCAGTTTCGTGTTTTAAATATAACAAAGTTTCTAAAACAGGCGCGAGTTTTCCTCCGCAAATCTTTTTGTAAAATTTTTCACTGAATGCTTTAAGGTCAACATTTGCCGCGTCCATGTTACGGAAAAATTCTTCGCGTGCATCCGGACGAATATAACCAGCGGTGACTGCCACCGTTTTTACATTAGTTTCCCGGCAGGCTTGCGCGATATCAACCGCGTATTCCAGAAAAATCACCGGATCATTGTAAGTAAAAGCGACGCTGCGGCAGTCGTGTGCTTTTGCTGCTTTGGCAATCATTTCCGGAGAAGCGGTTTCGGTGAGTCGGTCAAATTCACGCGACTTACTGATGTCCCAGTTTTGACAAAATTTACAGGTGAGATTACATCCAGCGGTGCCGAATGATAAAACCGGTGTGCCCGGCAGGAAATGATTCAGTGGTTTTTTTTCAATTGGATCAATGCAAAATCCGCTGGAACGTCCATAAGTCGTCAGCAGAATTTGCTCATCTTTGGCCTGACGTACAAAACAAAGTCCACGTTGCCCGTCATGCAATTTACACAAGCGCGGGCAAACGTCACACTGTATCCGTCCATCATTCAGTTTCGTCCAGTAGCGTCCGGGATGATCCATGCTTAACATAAAATTGATTTCTCTCTTTGTAAGCAATGACAAATTGTGGATAATTTACTTCTTAGGAGGCCATCAAACTTAAAAAAATCTTTCAGGAGTTGTTGTTATTTAAGGACTATAACAGCAACTTGAATTGAAAGATGCCAAAGCCAATAATCATCAATCCTGTAGAGATTCTAAGCCATTTTTTTTGCAGTTGTTTAATCAATGAATCAGAAAAATATCCAATGGTCATTAGAACAGGCAAAGTACCAATGCCAAAGCTGAGCATGATCAAAACGCCTTGTGAAATACTCTTTGCCGACATTGCTAAAAACAACGTGGAATAGACAAGCCCACATGGCAGCCAACCCCAGAGCAGGCCGGCAATCAGGGCTTGCCCAGTGGAACGTATGGGCACATATTTTTTTGCATAAGGTTCAATTATTTTCCAAAAAAATGAACCAACTTTTTCAATTTTGAGAATTGCGGAAATCCACCAGCCTGTCAGATAAAGTCCGAGAAAAATCATCACAGTAGCAGCAAGTAGAGTGAATATTTTTCGGAGCTCTATACCGAAACCATAATTTGCAGAAACAGCACCTAAACTGGCTGCCATTGCACCTGCAATGGAGTAACTGATAATTCTACCAGAATTGTAAGAAAGTAAATAAGGCAGGAATTTTTTGCGACGGTTCTCTGCTGAAACTCCCAGCGTCAATCCAGACATAATGCCGCCACACATTCCGGCACAGTGTGTTCCACCAAAAAGTCCAATTAAGAAAGTGGTTAAATAGAGCGACTCTGAAAACATCTGTTAATTATAAATTGAAAGCCTGCGACTGTTACTGAAGATGATCGCTCTTAAAAGTTGTAATGAAAATATAACTCTGAATATATCTCCTTCAAATCCTGACTGTCCTGTTGACTCCAAGAGAATTGCTGATCGTGATTTCTTCATCTGCTGATGTTAATAAATTAGAAAAAATATGATGCTAATAGCTGAAATAAAAAACAAATTGAAAGCACTTTTACATGATCCACTTTGAGTTTTTTATATCATGCTGATTATGCTTTAATTAACTCAAAAAGCCAAATAAATCTTAAATAATTAGGGAAAGACACATAAACACATTATTTTAATTTAAACCTTGACAAGCTTAAAAACAACCGATAGCTTGAGAAAAGTTTTGAAGAAAATAATTTCCATTTTGAAAATGGGTATTAGATTTCTTTTGTGAAGCGTCTGTTTCAGGTGCTTTTTTTTTGGGGTGGGGCTGGTAATCATATCGTGTTTTTTCACGATTAACAAAATTAATGAGGGATACAATATGCTTGATTTTTTATACACAAATGGTTGGGGCGCATTTGCGGTTATGCTTTTTTTTCAATTACCTTTTCTCTATTTTTTCATCAAGATTGTCTATCGTAAGGCTTACATAGATAAGGGTGCAAGTGAAACAGAGTCACAAAAATATCCAATGATGGAAGGAATCTGGATCACAACTGTGGTTGCACTGTTTGTTTTAGTAAATGTTCTTAGTGTTGTCTATATGCCACCGGTTACGACTGCTGCAATGATTAAGCAAGGTGGAAACTTTCAAGAAGTCGATGTTACCGCTCGTTCATGGTTTTACGAAATTAGCGAACGGGAGTATGAAGTAGGTCGTCCAGTGATATTTAATGCAAAAAGTATCGATACTGTCCACGGATTCGCCGTCTATCATCCTGACGGGAGGATTCTTTTTACGATGATGTTAGTACCAGGGATGGAAGAAGCATCAACTCTTGTTCACACTTTTACAGAAGCAGGTAATTATAAAGTTCGCTGCCTTGAATACTGCGGAATTGTACATCACGGTATGCAGGATGTACTGGTAGTTCGCTGATGCTCGATTAGGAAAAAAATGAATGAGCTTATTTCAGCTCTGCTTTAAATCAATGTAGATTATACCGTTTTAAACAGATTGAATTTATTATTTTAACACTTACAAATTGGGAGAAAATAATGTCTGCAGCTAGTGCTATAATACAAAAAACGCCGATATTCGGTAAAATGTTTAAAGTTGACACAAAGAATGGTCTTGAGGCTATCAACGCCTGGCCGGCTCTGATTGTAATGACTTCTTTTGTCTGGCTGGGTATAGCAGCTCTGCTTGGCTTGTTGATGCCGGTCATACAGTACTATGAGCTAAACACAAATTTATTTTACACATCACTAACTTTACACGGCGCGGCAATGGCCTTCCCTTTTGCCTTTCAATTGATGGTTGGAGTGAGCTTACACCGCGCAGGTGGCTGTCAGGGTAAAAAAGCAAATGGACCGCTTGTAGTGCTGTTCTATATCTTTATGAATATCGGAGCGCTTTTACTGACGCTGGCTGTCCTGGGCGGTTTCAAAGTTACCTATACTGTGATGTTCCCTCTTCCGGTTGTCGGTGTACAGACTGGACAGTGGTCGATGGAAATGCTGATTCTTGGTTTTAGTGGAATTGCGCTGGTTTTAATTTCGATGATATTCTTGTATCCGATTCAAGTCCTGCGGATGCTGTTCTTTTCTGAAAAGCATGAAAATCTAGTACTTTCTCCACGTACACTGAGGGACCCCGGGATGTTGGGAATGTTGATCGCAGTCCTGATCTTACTGATAACCGGCCTGCCTTTAATGTCAGTTGCTACACCAATACTGCTTGCTCTTTACGGGATACTGCCGATGAGCATGGTCACCTGGGCCGTAGAGCCGGTTGTTTTTCAGTTCGTGTTTTATATTTTCGCTCACAATCTGATGGAGGCAATGGCGATTATGATTGTCAGCGCAGTCTACGGCACACTTCCGCTTTACCTCGCAGATGGAACAAGAAAACTGTATAGCGATAAGCTGGCCAATGCGGCACTTTGGATCCTGTTGGTTACTTCTCTTACATCTTTCTTTCACCATTTCTACACCATGTTTCCCGCACTACCCTCAACGTTTTCCTACCATGGGAACATCATGAGCTGGGGTACAGGACTTGGTGGCGCGTTTACGATCTTCACTATTCTGGCAACCATTTGGAAACACGGAATACGGCCTGAACCAGGTATGATCATGATTCTTGCGGGTTTTGTGATCTATGTATTGGATGGAGTTACTGCCATGGTTGTAGCAAATGTTGCACTTTCTTTTCACTTACATGGAACTATGTGGACCGGCGGCCATGCCATGACCGTACTTCTTGCGATGAGTCTGATGTGGATGGGTGTACTTTATCACCATTACCCTGTAATCACAGGCCGCAGTCTTGACGATGACAGAGGTAAAAGTTCTACCAAGTATTACTTTTTCGGCGGTGTTGGCTTAATGTATGCCTTTATGGCAGGCGGTGCTTCCGGAATGCCGCGTAGAATTGCAAACTGGTCAGAAGGTGGATATATGTTCATCGGCATATTAATTTTAATTTTTGGTATAATGTTGTTTTATGGTATAATCCTTTTCCTTACAAATTTGAGTAAATCCAGAGAGTTAGCCACAGAGTAGTCAGTTTTCAGTACAAGTGAATGGGCAATATGAGCTGTGAATTATGCGGTTTAGCATCGCCCATTCCTCCAATTTTAACAAATGGTCATGAATTCTGCTGCCACGGTTGTAGCGCGGTTTTCAGTTCTTTTGGAAAGGGAATTCTTGACGTCAATAAGCCGGTTCCGGCTCCTAAACAAACCCCACCACAACTAACAGGCAGTGAAGCCTTTCTGAGGATTGAAGGGATGCACTGTTCTTCCTGTGAAATCCTGATTCAGCATAGTGCGGAAAAACTTGAAGGTATACTTTCTGTAACTACAAGTTATGCTACCTCAACAGCAAAGGTCATTTACGATCCGGAAATTATTGACAAATCCAAATTGCCGGAAGCATTGAGCCTTTCAGGTTACCGGGCTCACTTTCATGCTGACAAATTATCTGAAAATAATGAGGATCTGTCCCTGCTCTGGTTTGTTCTTTCGGTAGGACTTGCGGGCATGGTAATGATGCTCAATCTCGCCTTTTTCTATCCTGTTGATCTTGGTTTGGTTTCTTTAGAGGAATTGGAACCAGTCAGTTGGCTCGCGTTTAATGCAGTTCCAAAAGTTATGTTATTGCTTACCACTATCATAATTTTTCTTGTAGGATTCCCCATCCTGCGTGGTGCGTGGATAGGACTTCGTACAGGTATTCTGAACATGGATAATTTGTTGGCAATTGCTATTCTGGCGGCATATGGTTATAGCGTTGGACAAATCATGAGCGGAAAACTCAATCTCTATTTTGACGTATCCGCCGTGATAGTTGCTGTAGTGACTGTTGGACGTTATTTTGAAAGAGAGGCAAAAAAGAATGCCACCCGTGAATTGAGCAGTATTATTGAATCCTGGGCTCCGTCAACACGCGTCGTGAGAAATGGGGAAATATTAACTTTAACTCCTGATGAAATTCAATCTGGAGATCTGCTGATTATCCGAGAAAATGAACACATTCCTGTTGACGGCACAATCATTTCCGGAGAAGGAGCGGTTGACGAGTCGCTGATGACAGGTGAACCTTTCCCGGTTATCCGGAAAAACGGAGATGCTGTGCTTGGTGGAACCTTTATCATCGAAGGTAAGCTTGAGATAGAAGTGGGTCAAAAAGTAGAAAGCCAGATGAAAAATCTGTCCCGTATACTTTGGAGTGTGCAGAGTTCAACCCACGGTGCCTTGGGTATTGCTGACCGCATTGCCAGACTATTTGTTCCGTTGGTGCTTAGCATTGCAGTTGTGGTTACAGGATGGATGCTGTGGACTGGAGTTCAACCCAGCACTGCCCTTTTGGCCGGTTTGGCGACACTGATAGTTTCCTGCCCCTGTACTTTCGGCTTAGCTGTTCCGTTGACAACCGCAAACGCAATCAGCAGTGCTTTACGAAATGGAATCATCTTTTCCAGCGCCGATATTTTCGAAAAACCACCCAAGTTTGACACTGTAGCTGTTGATAAAACAGGAACTTTAACGACAGCTCAAATGGGTGTAGAAAGTGTTTTTGGTGATGATGAGCTAATTGAGTATGCGGCAGCGGTTGAAAGGTTTTCTTCTCATCCAATTGCAGAAGCTATTGCGAAACTGGATTCACATAGAATTGCTACAGATTTTATTGTTCATCCAGGAAAAGGTGCAGAAGCAACAGTGGATGGACGTAGAGTTGCGGTCGGCAGTAAGTCTTTATTTGCTCTACTGAACTGGAAAGTTGATGCTCAATTCGAGTTAGCACTCTCAAACCTCAACTGTGCGGAAGAGGTGATCTCTTATGTTGGCTGGGATGGTTCAATATACGGTGCAATAAAAACACGTGATCAACGACGACCGGAGTGGGAAGAATTTATTAATCGATTACGGCAAGACAAACATGTTGTTTTACTTAGCGGTGCAGAACATCAAAGTGGTTATGAAGATCAAGTCGATGAGTTATATGTAGGAGTCCCGCCGGAAGCCAAAGCCGCGGTCATTCGCCAGTTCAAATCAACAGGTACTGTGGTTATGATTGGCGACGGCAATAACGACGCTCCAGCTTTAGCGGAAGCAGATTTGGGCATTGCCTTTGGTGTACCAACTTCCTTAGCCGCAGAGGCAGCAGACGTGGTAATTCCAAGAGGTAGTCTGTCACGTGTTTTTATAGCATTTGATTTGATCGAAACAACACGTAGACGAATACGCCAAAACATAGGTTGGGCATTTTTGTATAATGCTGTTGCTATCCCGCTGGCTCTCACAGGATTACTTACGCCACTGTTTGCCGCGCTTGCAATGGCAACCAGTAGTTTTCTGGTTGTCTGGAATTCCTCAAGAGAAATTACCAGTCCTGTCCCGGATGCCATACCTGTTGATTCACTAAATAAAAAACCTGTCCGCTAAATCCCTACTGAATGCTCTCCACCGTTGCTGAAATGCTAAAGTGTTGCCTGAATATTTAAAAAAATTGCAAATAAAATTCTCTTTTTAGCAAAAAACAACATTTTCTTTAAAATAATTAAATTATTATTGGGCTGTTTTTTACCAAAAAAGGCTCGTTTTTTACCATCACTGGTAAAAACTAAAATATATAAAAATATAATATCCTTAAATATCAATATTATAACGTTTTCTATTATTGGCCTGACAGGTTTACCAATTTATAATTATAACTGTATAATTCTGAAATAATTAAGTAAATATGTAAAGCAAAGAAATGTTGATCTTTTTACCATAAAAATAGGTTGCATTGCTCGAAAAAAGGTATAGCTTAAGACAAACAGCAGAGTTTTTTGGTTATGAAACCGACTGAATTTTTCTTTCTCTTGAGAGACTTCTAGTGTACCGAATGTTACATAACGCAACGCAACGCAACGCAACGCAACGCAACGCAACGCAACGCAACGCAACGCAACGCAACGCAACGCAACGCAAACTCGCCTGAGTTTTTCCAACCGTTTTCAAGTCTCAAGTCTTTCTTCCTGTTTTACGGATTATCTCCATTTACACCGAAATCAAATCCTGATTTGTTTTATTGCTCCTTTGCGGTTCCGCCCAGAAGTGCATCCACCGTAGTAGGCTTATGTTGTAATCGAATCATAAACTTACTTAAATACAATTATTTGCAAAAATACAAATTGATAAGCTAATCTCCATATATAAATAAAGGAGGAAATATGGGTACTTCAGTAAAGTTAACTCTTCTATTAATTTCGTTTTTATTTATTGTAGGTTGTACAGCGGAATCCCCCACAACTGCAAGCTCTGATAACAGTTCAAGCACGAGTACTGACACGACGACCACAACCACGACCACGACATCCTATGTAGGGAAATGGATAAAAAGTGATAACACCGTAGGGATAGACTGGAGGAGTGATAGTTTTGTATACTCTTGTCTTGTGAGTACATATACTTATGCCGCACATGGTTCATATTCCAGTTCTAATACGAGACTCACATGGTGGGATGGATCCTATAACACAGTAACCTCTTCAGGTAGCAACTTTCTTTTAGATAGTGCGACATATGTTCCTGCAACTTTGTATTCTACATGCAACCCATTTTGGACCAATTCAACAAGCGAGAATACGTCATATACAAATCTGGCCAAAAGTATTGGTTACTGGAGATTTATATTTACTCTCGGTTCCACTACTTTTACAGATTATTTTTTGATGTCAGCAATTTCTTCAGCTAAAAATACAACCGATAATAATTATATCAATGTGGGGACTGATGCGTATGGTAATGTTGTAACAGGGACTTATTCTACTTCTTATCAGATATTTGACATCCTTGATGACAGCGCAAGTAATATTGCTGAACTATATGCCTATCAACTAAATTCAACATATTCTAGTATTACTAGTGGTTGTTATTATCAGTACAACAAGAGTACATCAACCTGGTCAAGCTGTTATGCAATGTCCTCGGGAACAAAGTTATACGGTACACCAAGAGCATATAGAATAATTAGCGAGATGGATGAAGATGCAATTGCCTTACAGAAGCAAAGGGATATGCAGGAATTTATGACTCAAAGGGGTAATAAATTATCAGAAAAAGATGTTGCTGCTTTTAAGCGATATAAACAGCTTCTCCTAATGCAAAATACAATTGATCAGCCACCTCTCAAAAAATATTTGAGATCTCTCAGGAATAATTGATGATGAAATTAATTTTAATGATAATGTCATT
>Ga0257121_1002622_pt1 | contig 12562 bp, 19 predicted proteins | sample SI106_100metaG_FD_190180 | JGI IMG/M metagenome (GOLD analysis project Ga0257121, IMG submission 190180) | Marine microbial communities from Saanich Inlet, British Columbia, Canada - SI106_100 | ecosystem: Environmental > Aquatic > Marine > Inlet | place: Canada: British Columbia | collected... | reverse complement strand
ACTTCATTCTTGATCTTATTATGTACCATAAATGTTTTAAAGTAATTAACAGAATCAATCTCGGAAAACAAGAATGTTTTCATCTGATCGTCTATAATACTTCTAATACTGTTACCGTCATGGACAACTACATCATTAGTTATCATCACAACGTGCTTACCATTGCCTAAGTCTAGCACGGCATCTCTGCTGAACAAACCTGTATCTTTAAATACTTCTCTGACGTTAAAAGTAAAGGCACCACCCACATAGCTAAGAGAATATATACTATCCTCTTTATAGACCATAAGAAGATTACCAAGTTGTACAGCGTTAAGGATGTGACCCTTAGTTCCCATCAAAGACGTTTCAGCCGCTTCAGAAGCAGCCGCAGAAGTAACCCAAGTGTTACTACCATTATTGTCTGTCCCCACGGGTATGGCATCGCTCCAGCGAATTGTAAAAGGTTTTTCAACCGCTGAACCACTAGCACTATCTGTAAGATTAAGAGCTATCAGGTGATTTCTAAAAGGTACAATGGTTTTACACTTCAATGTAGAAGGCCATTGTGCCAAGTCTGCAAATACAGAACCACCTTGGGTAAAACTTTGAGGAGCATCTATACCATTACATACAACCAGCACACCGCCTAGTTCGCCACCTTGCCAGTTATTCGTTGTGCTAGCTATTGTAGTATACGCACCCGCAGAGCGCGTAACATCCGCATGTGTAACACCTGTGATCTTACGCAGAGACGTGGCTGTACCATATATCCAAAGATCTGTACTACCTTGTAGCCAGCTTATAGCCCAGTAGGGAGCAGCAGCTGGTGTACCCAGAACCTCTATGTGTCCTAGTATTTTACCAGCTTTGCCGTCTAGAAACCTTACATTATTCCCAGAGCTAAAAAAAGGAGCTGGCATATCATAGGGAGACAGGTCGTTGTTTATACTAAACCTCGGAGCCTGTTTACCATTTATATCAAATAATTCTTTAGCCACTTCCGGTACTCGTTTGTTCAGTCCAAACTGTACTGTTATACTCTTGCAGAGCAATGTAGTCAGAATCTTCTGTTAAGATATTACCACCGGACTCTTGTATTATTAAGAAATTCTCTACAACCCAATTAGTAGCCATTAGACACCTCTGCGAACTAAGCTGCCCGGATCACCCTGAACAGTCATTTGCATAACGGTACCGCTAAACCTTGCTGCGTCTTCAGCAGCCTTGGCTTCGGTAAGTGCTCCTTTATATATCTGCATAAATCTTGCAGTTTGTTCTGAGTCATTTAAATATATAGCTCCTTCTAAGCATGATCCAAACAGATAGAGATCGGGGAAGGCAGCTAGTATGTCATTGGTAGTCACACTATCAGATAACGGAACAAGTTTTTTAAAGTAGTTAAGTCCTAGTGTGTATGCTCCATCAGGCGTGGGAAAAATTTCTATGTTTTTACCTAGATTAGTATACGCTCTGGGAGCACCAGAACCAGTTGTACCGTACTCTCTACTGCCTGACTCTGGAGATAGATAAGATAATGCGTGACTATTACTGTTTGAAGTCTCATACGTCACATTTCTTAGCTCTATTAAATCAGATGGCAGATCATAAAAAGCCGTATCGGCAGCTGTGGTAGTCTGCACTCTTACCATATTAACTCTTGCACGTAGTTCTCTATCTAAACGATTCTCGGTCAGAGCTATAAAATCAGGTATAGTGCTGGTCAGATCACTTCTGTTAAGATAGTTAGCTACGCTTGTCTTGATATCTGAGTATGTGGAAAGACTCATTAGATAATACTTTCATGTGTCCGTAGATATTTATACTCTGGATCGTTTAGAAGCTTTTTAATCCTAGGCCAATGATCTTTATTAAGAGCATCAACTCCAAGTTCAGACTTCCATTTCTCTATGATGATAAGAGGGATGCTTGCAACTTTGCGCATACCGTCTTTAGTTTCTATACCACCATGTATATAATCTTTATTGTATTCTTTTTTGTTGAGCTCTAGGAGAGGCTCAATGTCTTGCACCGCGTGATGAACAACTGTGTCATCAGTATGGTTATAGGTAGCTTTACGCTTAATAGGAGAAGAGTCGCTCATTTTGTTTCCTTCTTAGTGGGGAGAGCCGTTAAGCCCTCCCCGTGTTAAGAAATAACCTACGAGAGATCGTAAACTGCACCGAGAGCAGCCTCGTTTTTAACTACGAGGGTATACTCTGCGATGATTGCACGCTGTTCACCATCAGATGTACTGGCAACTTCGCGCTGATTAAACGGACGGAGATAAGCCGTACCGTAGTAATCAGGATCAATTAGCCATGCATCCCTAGAACGCTGGAAGCGATTAGGAACAACAGCCATTTCACCGAAGTCACTTACATAAACGTCCATACCACCGATGATACGTTGATCGGCTGTATCCGTGAAGTTGGATACACCAGATCCACCACCAACACCTACGAAGGCAGAGAACGTCTGCTTCTGTGATGGTGCCATCATAAGGTACTTGATATCAGCACCGCTATTATACGCTGCTACGATAGCAGCTTTAAGCAGAGTTTCCGTGAACGCACGAGCCGTACCATCTGTACGAGCCGCCGCGCCTGCACCTGCGCCGTTAGCACCATCACTTGCTTTAGAGATATTGGTGTTGACCAAGTTGGAAGGGAACCAAGTTTACGAACGGTACCTGTACCGGCCATTGCAATCTTGGCAACGTTAACGCCTACCATGGCCCGTTCCATATCACGCTTTAGTTCTTTAGCGCTTTTGGACATCTGGTAAGCAAGTTCTTCCTTACGACCAGCCTTGCTTACGGCATCAAGCGTACCGGTGACAAGAGTAGTTTTCCAACTGATCTGACAGATATTACCAACTCTGGTAGTAGCTGACGGAGTAGCTGCCGTAAGTGTTGCACCTTCTTCTTTGAAGTTATCAGCCGCAGCAGAAAGTGAGTCTGTTTGCCATTCATGATTTACGGCAATCGCGTCCGTGCGACTACCCATCGACATGAAAGGCGTGTCTGTTGGAGAGATGTCATAGATAACATTCTCCAAGTCTTCTCGCAAACCCTTCGCTGTAAACGAAGTGTATGTGCCTGTTGGTTGTGCCATTTTACTTTTTCCTTAGGTTGAAAGTTAGTTTATCATATCCAGAAACACGTTTGCGGCATCTCTTTGGTGTCCCGTCTGTGACAATCTTTCTCGTTTAGCCTGCACAGCTTTCCTGCCTAGTTGAGCTTTTGTCTGTGGTGTACCAGATTTAACGACCTTTGGAACAGTTTTGGTTTTCTTAGAAGGAGCCGTAGAGCCCTTATCCGCCATCATTGCTTTGTGGAGAATAAGCACAACTCTGTGATCGGTTATTCCATCTACATCTTCCGCTGAGAAACCTTCATTAATCGCGTAAGTTCTAATTTGGTCTCTCAAGTTCGAAGAGGGATCGGCATACTCTGGAAGTTTCTCCGTAAGGGTAACTGCTTCTTTTTGAAGTTTATCCTGTAGAAAAACCTTTGTATCCTCTGTTGCCTGTTGATGTACTCGTGCTTGTTCATTTTGAACAGCAGAGATTTTATCCTGAGCATCCTGTAGTTCTAGACGCTTCTCCATGTATTCCATAGGGTCATCTGTTTTAAGAGTCGCCCAGTCAACAGCTTTGAAGCGTTCTATGTCAGCACTTTGCTGAGCAGATAATGTCTCAAGAGCTTTAGCGTATTGCCCTCTCTCACTTTGGACTGCCTCTAAGTTAGACTCATAGGCTTTCCGTTGTTCCGCCAGTGATTGCGATTTACGGGTATAATCCGCTTGCCGCTGATATCCGTTCCGTAGTTCGTCTAGAGTGACCTCTTGTTCGTTACCGTCAATTTTAACGGTATAAACCGCAGGGGTTTCTGTCTCAACTACTTCCTCGTCTATCCCTTCTTCATCGTCTTCCGATTGTTCATCATCCGTAGCTTCTAAAGTTTCTTCTTCTACTTCATCCGACTCTTCAGCTAGTTGATCTTCAGATTGAACATCCTCGGTTTCTTCGATAGCTTGCTCTGGATTAGTGTTTTGCTCACTTCCAAACATGACATCGAACATACTAAGCTGTGGCTGTTCGACTTCCCCTTGGGGATTGGTCTGTGCCTCACTCATTTAATTTTCCTCTTTAACTGTTTTCAATTTTATGATTGTGGATTAAAGCTTCTAGGCTTCCTTTTATAGAACCTAAAGCATTTAGTCTTAGCCAACATTCTTCTCGCAAAGATGTATCTTCAGCTATGGTCCATTGAGATATTAAATCGTGTTCTAATTGTTTAACTGCGTACTGAAATACTTCATTGTTCAAGATTGCGCTGGCTTGACTGGCTCGTTCTCTAGAGTCCATGTTAACCTTTGCTGTTGCCTGCGATTTCACCCTTGGCAAATCTGTTTCCTGAACCTGCCGGAGCTGGTACTTTGCTATTCCCGCCTGCGGGTGGAACAGCCTTAGCTCCTACTTTACCAACCACATGACCTGAGTATTTTTCAGCCATCGTATATTCCTTTCTAAGTTTTAATTATAAAGTTAATGGGTTGTACTTTTAAAACTGCAGTGCCTGCTGCAGCGCTAGCTGTTACAGCTGTGCCCAGAGAAAAACCTGATCCTACACCTACTGGAAAGTATGTTCTATAATCAGGAACTTTAAAGTCAGAACCAGATGTTCCAAAGACTGTTCCTATTATTGCGTATAAAGCAGAATAGGTAGATGTACTATACGCAGACCCGTCACAGATTAACCAATCGTTTACACCGCTAATTGTTGCAGTGGTTGGTATGCTATTAGACGCATACATCATAATAGAACCTGTTTCAAATCCTAGCCTGTTCATCTGGGCAGAGGTTTGCGTAACCGCCGTTGTGGCTAAGTTTGGAAACTGCGTCTTCATAACAGTTTTTATCAGTCTGAGGTGATCGTCACCTTCAGAGATATTATCGCTAGCTGTGGGAAGCGCGGTATTAAATTGGCTAATATAGCTAGCAGTCTCTACGGTCATGCCTAAGTCCTTTCCTTATTGTAGCATTATTTAGGAAGCGTGTCAAGGAATTTTAAGTTCCATTCCCAGTTTTCTCCCCAGAGAAGAGGACAGGCTTTTCCAACATCATTGGGTGGTATAATAATTACGTGGAAACTGCCATTACTTCCCAAGTATAACTGTACTAAAGTGCCGTTAGAAACTACGCCCATAGCTGCAATATTAGCTTCGTACTTTGTATTTAGTAAAGTTTCTGCTTTATCTCTATCATAGCATCTTAATTGATTCTCGTTAGCAGCAACGCTTGTGCTATACAGGAACAGAACCAATACGGCTAAAGTTAGTGAAATAGATTTAAGCATTATTTGCGTCTGGGTCTTCCGGCCAATCGTAAAGAAGCCCGGACTTGTTTCCTTCACTATCAAAGACTACGAACAGCGCTATAATGGCAGCCTCATCCGCAGCACCGGCAATAGCAGTCTCCATCTCAGCTGCCTTAACACGGATTGCATCTCGCCAAGTCTGAATAGCAACCGGTACGGCAGTTCCTGCATCAGCCTTCCTCACAATCGCCCAATCTGTTTGAGCCAGCAACGATCCTTGCTGGGTCTTTACAGTTTGAATAAAAGAATCCTTCACATCGGCAATGTCTTTTGCCGTCTTGTTTATCGTGCCATCAGGGTTCTGCGTCCAAATATAGAACCGATCATCGGGGGCAACTTCTGGAATAATCTCAACAAGACCTGCTTCTGCTTTTTCACTTGCCGACCATAAATGCCATTGTGGAGACATTTGGGTTACGGCTCCATTGACTACCCCCACCCATGTTCGGCCTTCTCTAACAGTGACGCCTTTATATTGCCACATAATTTACTACTCCAATTATTACGTTATACCCGGGATTGCATACCGATCCTTAAAATATGCAAGAATAGAAGCCAAGTCAGCAGTAGTCTGTTCAGCGCTATAAAATAATAATTCCGCAGACTCATAGTTACAGAATCGGTCAGTTTTATCATTTTGGGCGCCCATAGTGAGTGTCCCACTAAAACCCCCAGTACCGGGATTTCCACCACTAGCTGCTGTACTATCATCGGCTGCTTGGTAAGAGGAGGCACCATTAAAAAATGAAGAAAGAACAAAGAAGTCTGAGGCCGCTCCAGCTGCTGGAACTCCGGTGGAAACACTGTTTGTGGCTCCTGCGCCTCCTGCCATGTGAACTATTGCTGGAGCAGTGCCCTTTTGTTGTACATAGCGAGCATTGGAGGCACCATCGATAAAGTTCTTTGACCCTGCGTGTGTGACTTGTCTTATACATAAAAAAACGTGATAAGGCTGCGACAGAGAAAAACCAGATGCTACTTGCAACAGATCGTTACTTCCGTCAAACAAAATAGCAGGTTCACCATTAACACGATTAGTTTGATAAAGTGGCTTGTTGGTTCCCTCCGCAGCGTTGTGAGAATTAACGCTATCTACCCATGAAGATACTGCTCCACTTGATTCTGTAACACCAGTATCTGCTCTCCACCGCGCATACAAGTCGCTTGTTGGTAACCCACCTGCTGAAGTAAACCATTGTGAACCAAAAGGCATCGTCTACTAAGCTCCTGAAAACGCCAGTTGAACTGCCCCAATAAGTATTGAATCAGCCGCAGAAACAAAATAAGGCACAATATCAACGGCATTTGCCGCTGTGCTAAGTGTTATTCCGGCATCTCCAGCAGTCTTAAACTGAGATCCAAGACTTAATGTTCTGGACCCCGTTCCGTCCTGAATACAAACGATCACGCCAGCTTGACCAACCGCCTCTGTGCTTGGGTTGGCAAGATCTACATTTCCCGTAAAGGTCAGTACGAAGTTCTGGTTAGCAGCAAAGTCTAGGGTTACAGTACCCGTGTTACTCGTATCGGTATCTGTGGTGGCTAGGACAGTTTTAAACTGTACAGCGTCTGTAGTGCCTACTCCTATACTGGTTCGTAGTGTAGCTCCGCTTTCTGCAACTGGATCAGTGCTACCGTTACCCACAATCATTTGGCTATCTGTTAGCACAGCCATAGCTGTAACGGCTCCTGTGCCGCTGCCCAGTAATACACCACCATCAGTAAGACTAGAGGCACCCGTTCCACCGTCAGCTACGGGGATATCTGTACCACCTGCTCTGTATATTAAATTTCCCTCGACATTTATATCGCCTGCGCCAGCTCTAGCAACTGTGGTATCAGTGGCTGCTCCTATGTTAACTGCTGTAAACTGAGGACTGTCTCCTGTGCCAACGCCCAGAGCCGTAGCAGCAGCGGAAGCTGTGGAAGCTCCTGTCCCACCATCAGCTACGGGAACGTCTGTACCGCCAGCCCGGTAAATAAGATTACCTTCGACATTTATATCGCCTGCACTGGCACGAGCTACTGTAGTATCCGTGGCAACTCCTACATTAACAGCCGTGAACTGTGGGCTATCTCCTGTTCCAACACCAATGCTGGTCCTTAGAGTAGCTCCTGATTCAGGTACTGGATCAGTAGTGCCATCGCCTACTATCATTGCCCCATCTGCCAGCACAGCCATGGCTACAACTGCACCAGTACCGTTACCTAGCAGGATACCACCGTCTGTAAGTGATGTAGCGCCTGTACCGCCGCTAGCTACTGGTATAGTTCCTGTGCTTACAGTTACTGCCCCTGTGGCTCCACTAACAGCTATGGGACTAGTAGCCGCGATACTGGACACACCGGACAATGCTGAGGCAAGTGTATCTTTACGAACCTTATGAGTTGTTCCTGCACTGATATCAACAATGGCAAGAACATCATCGGCAGCTAAATCTACTTCAGCAAGTTCGGTAAGATCAGTAATTTTTTTATTAGTCGCCATGTGTTTAACCTTCTAGGAAAGTAACATTAACAGTGGCAGTTCCACTAGCGGTTATAGCTGCTATTTTATCGGCAGGTCTTACTACAAAAATCTCAGGCGCACTAACATCAATCTGTACACCAGCAGCTACAGTAGCTGTGGGGGTAGCTCCTTGACCAGCTATACAAGCTACATATACCAGACCTGATGAAGATATCCTTGCCAGTGTTACATTGGCTGGGACAGCTGCTGATCGTGTTGCTCCAGAGGTGGTAGTAGCAGCCAAGTTTAGACTTGAGTTTATTTTATAGAAATTATTTTGACGAGCCATTTTTAGATCCTTTATGCTTTAATGTTTCTGTCAGAGTTCATCTCGTAACCTAGCTCTATAGCCTTGAGCCTCAGTTGTTCCTGCTTTATAGCCATTTCATGTTCAATCTCAATTCTTTCAAGCTCTACCTTAGCAGCCTTAATCTCTAGCTCTTTGGCTTTAACCTCAGCTTCTAATTTAGCAGCTTGGGCAACGGTCATCTGAGCCTGAGCTTGCATCTGTGCAAGCTGTTCTTGAGCAGACGGTCCTGCAGGTTCCATAAGCGGTTGAGATACAAACTTATCTACATTCTTAATGCCCATTTCACCAGCTACTTCTCTCATCATATTAAACACATTATCGGGCTGTACTATGCCCTGCGTCTGTGTCCCAACTTTTTCCATGAGTGTAGCAAAGTTGCTCAGATTTTGTAGCCTTATATCTTGATCGCCATAACCTATACCAACCTCAATGTCAACGTCTAAATCTTCACGCCAACTAGAAGGATCAATGGGATGATAAGCGTTGTTTACTCTGACTAATTTTTTACGATCTTCAAACCTTTGGATAAGATTGTAGATACTCTTGAACATGTTGCGAACACCTGTATCCGCAAATACTCTGGCTATAAGCTCTACTCTTCCTTGAGAGTTTGTCAAGGCTGCAGTGGCTGCTCCTTGGGTTACATGAGACTTTAAGACATCAGCTGACAAACCCTGCGTATTCGGGTTTACTCCTGTTCGACCTGTTTTAATATCTTCCCAATATTGTAACATTTGGAAAGCTGCTGGTTGTAGAGCAGGCGTTTGAATGGGCGTCAGGGCATTTGGAGAACGAGTACGCACAATGCCACCGGGCCTGCTGGTCAGCAGATCGTCTATATTAACCTGACCTTCCACGACTTGGAACCTGCCGTTGTTAGCCAGATACATATTGTCTAGCAAGTTACGAGTCAGGGTAGATCTGACTAACTGTATGTCCTCCACTGTCTCAGCCACGCTCAGTCCGTAGAACTTGTGTGGAATCGGTATAGGACATACTGAGCTAAAGGGGATATAATCTATTGGCTCTATGTCTAGGATTTCATTACCTGAGTGACAAACTTTGTGAAGGACGCTAATGCCAGATCCGTCCATGTCCAGTTTTATATAGGACTCGTTGACAATAACTAGTGTTTCAGACTCTGTATTAGAGTCTCCGGGATAAGCTCCGCTGGCATCGTAAGAATGCCTAGATATATACTCTACACTGGTTGTTATAGAATCTGCACCGGAAGAGTATGCTGGTAGCTCGTCTACAATGTCTGGGTCATACCCCATCTTAATAAGATCGCTCTTAGACTTATGCGACCTATGACATATAAACCTAGCATCCTCAATGGTTTTAGCACCTCTGTTAATTAAGAACTCTTCAGGCGGTACATTTTCCAGAGTTACCTTGCCACTTATGTCTGTGCGTGTAAAGGTAGCGTCGTGGGTTATCACTTCTACTTCTACAGGCTCGCCCGTCTGCGGGTTCATAACAGTTTCTATGCTAGAGTATTTCTTATGCGTGACAAGATCTAAATCTTCTTGTTCTTTTAAAGCTTGGAACTCTTCGTCTATAAGGTTCTCATAGCTTTCGCTACTTGTCTTTTCTATTTCTTCCCAATAGTGCTTGACAATGCCCACCTTTTGCATTAGGGCATCTAGGAACATGTTGTACAAGACCATAAACCCATTGTTCTGCTTGTAGAACACATGGTTAACGTACTTGGTAGCCTGCTCTGCTACTTCCTCGTCTTCTGGACCCTCCGGGACAAAGCGTACAACGCCGTCTCCGCTTGTGAATATGCGCATCAGGCTGGGCATCATCCACATAAGGGTGTCTTGTACGTCTGTAATTACTACTTGGGACCGCCCGTCTTCCTCGTTACCAAACGGTTCGCCATAGAAATACTCCTGAGCCTTAGCCTGCTGTATGCTAATCTCAGAGTCTAAATAGTCAGAGCTACCATTGATTTCACCCTCTACTAGAGAAATAATTTCTGCATCATCTAGTTCTCTAGCCATTATTTACTAACTCCTTTGAACTTTTCAAATGTTCTTAAACCGCCAAGACCAAGCATTCCTAGAAGTACAGGCATCATTTCAGACATATCCACAGTTGGTAAAATTACATGTAATTGACCAGCTTGGGCTAGCGCAAACTGCGCAATGGGTATTCCTACATAGGTCCAAGCTAGGGAAATACCACATGTCCAGCCAATGAACGGTCGCCAACCAGCTACAAAGATGTTCCTAGACTTGGCCTCTTCCCGGTTGATAGCCATCTGGGCTAGATCAACCTTGGCCAAATGTGACGCTAGCTGAGACTCTATCTCACGCTCCGCCTTAGCTCGCTCCTCCTTGTCTTCAGGGAGGAAACGACCTATTATGTTGGTAACAGCTGGGAGCAGCGAAGGTAGCAGAGATGCAATCATTTTTTAGGCTTCGTTGGTTTCGTGGGTTTTCTAGTTTTAGCCAGTAGCTTTTTAGTATACTTGCTAAAGCTCATTTTGTACCTTTAGAACTCTTCTTCGGACCTCTGATAGATTTAGCTATTGCATCTACAAGAGCTTTATCAGTTCTTTCCTTGGTAGAAAGTGTACGTTCTGTCATCGTCCTCTACCTTTGATATCTTTCTGTGGGTAGCGTCTTTGATTTTTTCTTTGGCTTAGGCCTACGTTGTTCATTTAAAAACACCTTAACCCGAATAGGCCTACGTTGTTCATTTGAAAACACCTTAACCCGAATAGGCCTACGTTGTTCATTTGAAGGGAATTCTTTATTAAAGTTTCGGATATCCTTCTCTATATCAGCTGCCCTTTTATTCGCAGCCTTCTCGGCTTCAGCCTTTAGTCTAGCCTCTAATTTATCTCTAATAACTTTTAGATTTGCCATTAGACTATCCCTATGTTGGAGTATTCAATTTCTTTCTCAAAACCGTACTTACGGTATAGCGTCTTGGACTTGCTTTTCTCCCCAAAGCGCTCTATACTCAAGGCTCCATAGCGCATGGCGCTTAGGAGGTCGTCTTTGATTGGGACCACTTTACCGTTTTTTCGATGATAGAGACGCATTTCTTCAAGTGTACTAACACAGGATTTAAAGATATATAGACGGCCAGTTTCCATACGCTGAAGAAGGATGCTAATACCTGCTTCCACAGAATTGTTACCATTTAACGCTCCATCCACTGGTGGGTTCTTAAAGTGTTCAGCGAGCATGTACACACCCAAGTCTCTATACTGCTGAGCTAGCTGTATCCCTGATCCCTTATCGTGTTGCAATCCATCGTGTGGGAAAGCTACAGGGATACCAGGTGTTCTAGCATTAAGAGCAGATGCATGAGTTATAGGTGTTTCCTTGCTCCTTCGATATTCGTCGTATACGTAGATTACGTCGTTATCAGGGTCCAAGGCTATCCAGCTTATAGCCGTGGGGTGGTCAAATCCGAAGTCTATACCAGCTAATTTAGCATAGTGGTCCGGCAGATCGAAATCGTCGCATATAATGTCGTCTTCACTGACCGGATATACCAGACCAGAGCCAAATACAGGTACGCCCTTGGATCTCATCTCTCGCTCTGCAGGGCTATACACAGCGAGCAGCTGTTTCTTAGTGTCTTCGTTAAGGTGGTCTACATCGTCCCATGTAGCTGTTGTTAGACTTTGACCCGGTTTAAGGTCATTTAGGAAACCACTTACCACATTGGTCATTCCCCGTTCCGGGGTGAATGTCATGTAGACAACGCCATTTGTATCAGCCGTGCGCGTAATGCACTGGGAGAAAATCTCCTGCTTAGGCTCTTCGTCTAGCCAAACAACGTCTACAGCCTCTCCCATGAACTTTTCAAATCCTTGTTCATAGGCTTTAAAGCTGATGTGCGAGTTACCCCCTGCTTTGTGCTTGACAAGTACAGAACTGAACGCGTTTGGAACACCGGGTTTACGAGTTGTCTCTGCGATTCTACTAAGAGGTACGGCTCCTGTACCTTTCTTAGACGGGTCTTGTGGATTACCGAACAGTTCGCTCTGTATAATGTCTCTGGTAGTATCGTTCGACTCCCCCGCCGCCCATACTCTGACCGGCTTGTTGAATTTACGTCCAGACCACCAGCTTGGATAATCCCCTGTCAGGTGGTAGGCTGTCTCTGCAGCTCCGCAGTAGGTTTTACCAACCCGGTTAGCCGCCATCAAGATACGTTGAGCACATTCAGAGCCTTCACTGTGAAACTCGCTCTGGTAATCGTACGGGGCGTAGCGCAAGAGCTGTGTGGTGTCTAGCCTATGCTGCTTCTCCCGTAGGAGTTTTAGCTGTGCCGTTTTACTTACTGTCACTGATCTTTACAACATTGCTCAAAAGTGCGATCTGCTCGTCTAACTCTGTGTCACTTAGTTCAG
>Ga0257121_1002621_pt1 | contig 12562 bp, 8 predicted proteins | sample SI106_100metaG_FD_190180 | JGI IMG/M metagenome (GOLD analysis project Ga0257121, IMG submission 190180) | Marine microbial communities from Saanich Inlet, British Columbia, Canada - SI106_100 | ecosystem: Environmental > Aquatic > Marine > Inlet | place: Canada: British Columbia | collected... | reverse complement strand
ATTAGGGGGAATGTCTAATGCGATAGAAACCGGTATACCAAAGCTTAGAATCGAGGAAGCTGCTGCAAAAAAACAAGCGCGAATAGATTCTGGAAAAGACAATATCATTGGTTTAAACCTATTCAAAACTGAGGAAGATATTGAACTGGACACGCTAGATGTGGACAATAACAAAGTGAGAGATTCACAGGTTCTCAAATTGAAACATATTAGAGAAAAAAGGAATAAAAGACAAGTAGCTGAGCTACTTGATGAATTAGAGAACTGCGCTAAAAAAGGAAACGGCAACCTTTTGGAAATCTGTGTTCGATGTGCAGAAGCTCGGTGCACATTGGGTGAAATCTCTTTTGCACTTGAAAAAGTATACAATAGATATACCGCAAAAATTAAATCAATTAGTGGTGTATATTCAAATGAAGCTAAAATGGATAAAGATTTTATTGAATCAAAAAAGCTGATCGAAGACTTTTCAGCTTTAGAAGGTCGCCGACCTCGTATTATGATTGCAAAGATGGGACAAGATGGGCACGACAGAGGAGCCAAGATCATCTCTAGTTCATTTGCTGACATTGGTTTTGATGTTGATATTGGCCCTTTATTTCAAACACCTAAAGAAGCTGCTAAACAAGCGATTGAAAATGACGTTCATGTTTTAGGTATCTCATCTTTAGCCGCAGGTCACAAAACACTTGTACCGGCTGTGATCAAAGAGCTAAAGCAAATGAATCGATCCGATATAATGGTTGTCGTGGGGGGAGTAATACCACAAAAGGACTATGCATATTTATATGATATAGGTGTCTTTGGAATTTACGGTCCTGGAACAAAAATTTCTTTGGCAGCACAAGAAATTTTGAAGCTCTTGATACAAAGTCACAAATAAACTTGTAAATTCGGCACAATAATTGACTGCTATAATTCTAAATTAGAAAAATGAAATTTATCGCCCTTTTTGTTGCACTTATATTGCAATTATGTTTTTCCACAAAAGTTAATGCGCAAAAACCAAATCCCGAACTATCATATACCCAATCTGAAAAGTTGATATTTTTAGATAACGAATCAGGAAATCCGAACTCAGTTACTTTCAAAGCTCAATTCAAATCTGATGGATCTAAAAATACAGGAACATTATGGGAGTTTTCTGGTATTGCAGGAAATGATTGGAAAATTATAAAAGGAAGCTTAGAAAGCGAAGAGGTAGAACTAGAGTTTAAAAAGGTTGGGATTTATTCATTTACGCTTAATACTACATATCAATATTCTGTGGCTGGCGAGGAAGAGGATGAAGAAGATGAAAAGAGTATAGAAAAAGAAAATATTCTCACCGTAACAAAAAACCTAGATGAGCTAACACAAATTTATGCAGATAAAGATTATTCAAAGCTGGTAAAAAAGGCAGATGTCTATTTAGTAAAACCAGAATATGCTGAAGATCCCACTCCGAATATCTTTTCAGCAAAAGGATTTTATGGCGTTTATCTCGAAGAAACACACGAAAAAATTGGCTTGGGTGACAAACAAGCCGCATTAGAAAATGCAATTGAATGTATATCTGCGGCTATGGAGCTTGATCTAAATGGAATCTTTAACGTAAGTATTCATAAAATTTGGCTTAATGAATTTCAAAATGAATGGTTCGAAAATGAAATCATAGGTAACTTAGACGATGAAGATGGGTATTACATCCCATACGCTGGAACGGATAAAGAAATCAAACAAGAAAGAAATAGTCTTTCTATTGAAGGTTGCGAAGTTTACGGCACAATGACTAAATATCCTATAGTAATAAGTTTCATGGAGGCTGCTCTTCGTTATGATGCACGAGATTCTAAAACTGCAAATGCAATCTGGAAAAAAGAAATCCCAAACCTGGAATTGCTGAGTGATGAAGATTTTGAAAACATGACAGAGACCGACTTATTGGCTTTAAAATATGGAGCAATGTTAAGCGCGGTCAAGCTTACTGAAATTTCTTCTTCGAATACTCAAGCTTGCCAAATTCTGAATAGCTTAAAAAAACCATTTGAATACGACAGAACCTTCAATGCCTTTCTCAAGACCAAATACAACAACTGTATTGAGGAATAATCAACAATGATTATTTAATAATCTTTTTTTGCCAACTTATACCCAATAGAATTGGTGGGTATATTTGACTGTGAAACAAATCCTTCCCTTTTTAAAAAATAAATTTATTATCACGTCTCTCATATTTGCGACGTACATTGTTTTTATTGATAGCCATGATATCTTTTTTATCTCAAATCAAAAAAATAAATTAAGAGATCTTGAGACAAGAAATAATAAAATGAAAAAACAATTGTCCGAAACTAAAAACGTTCTCGAAAAAATAAAAAACCTCGATTATTTAGAAGCCTACGCAAGAGAGAAAAAGTTTTTTAAAAAAGAGAACGAGGAAATTTTTGTGATTACTTATAAATAGTTTCTCTTCTATAATCTGCTATTTTAGCCCCCGAAAAATAGTACTTCAATACCTCCTGGTATGAAAATCTTTTTTTAATCATATTCATGGCTCCTTCTTGACACAAACCGACACCATGGCCAAACCCTTTTCCTTTAAAAAGGATTTTATCCCCAACCTGCTCGGTATCAAAATATGTTGATTTTAAGCCAAAATGCTTTCTGATATCCCTTAACGGAATCCCAAAAGATGGGTGAATAAAAAAAGTTTTCCGTTCATTTTGCTGAAAATTGATGATTTTATTTGCAATCAATGGACTATTTACATCTAGAAAATACTTTTCTTTAAGAAAAGAAACCACATCCTTTTTTGGAATGTACTTCTCCCAATTGGCTTGCCTTGTGTGAATGCAAAAGGTGTCCTCTCTTGAAAGGTAAGCAGCTATGTTTGACGACCATATTTGGTCTGTTTCTGAAGACTGACCACCACAATTGGCTGAAAAAAAAACAGGGAACCGATTGTTGTTTGAATCGAGCAATATTTTTCCTTTTGTTGAATCAACACCATTAAGAATTGCATTTGATTCGCCCTCATACCGTCCTAAATAAGCCTGACAATGAACACCATCACACAGATTAAACCCCTCGTTAATATGCTTATTCGAATTGTTCAATGCGTAAGTTCTGCTAATTATTGCTTGAACTTTGTAATATTCTGTCTCCAGACGAGTACCTGCCTCCGATGCCAAAACACCTTCAAGGTAATCATCAATTAAAATCTCATTAATAATCTCAAAGGCCTCATCTTTTTGAGTAATAGTAAAATCACCTTGGTATTTTCTCTTTTTAAATCGACTATCCGGCGACAAAAAACTTAAATAGTCCAAGAATTCAAGTTGATACAAAAAAAGCGAATCAGAAATACCCAAAAACTTACCATCTTGACTAATATGAATTTTTTTTGAAGAATTGATGTTCAATGTAAGCTTGCTCCCCTCATTTAATTCAGTTAAAAATCCATTAGGGGTATGTACTTGGCAATTTCCATTTACGGACAGAATTGAAATTTTTTTAATCTTTTTACCATAAAAAACACCAACTTGTATTTTTTGACCACTCAAGAAAAGTGGTATCGAAATTAAAAAAATAAAAATCAGCTTATTCATATACAATTAGTAATGTTCTAGCAAATCCTGTGCAATTTTTTTACTACATCCCTCCTGCCCTATTTTTTTGATTAATTCATCGTAACCTTTAAGCATTTCATTACGATAATTAGAATCATTTATAAGCAGGTCCAATTCTTTTTGAATATTTAAAATATTGGCATCATTTTGAATCAATTCTTTAACAACCTCTCTATTCAAAATCAAGTTAACCAAAGAAATAAACTTGATATCCACTACCATTCTCGCAATGAAATATGAAATATGAGAGCTTTTGTAGCAAACGACCTGAGGAACTCTGAACAAGGACGTTTCTAGAGTTGCTGTACCAGAAGTAACGATCGCAAAATCACTTTCGAGCAATAAATTGTATGTTTTACCTGAGACAAAATAAACATTGCTGTATTGATTCTTATACTCAGAAAAAAACTTCATATCCAAATTAGGAGCGCAGGCAACATAAATATCAAAATCCGTGTATTTCGAAACTGCTTTCAACATCAAACCTAGCTTCCTATCAATTTCTTGCTCCCTACTTCCTGGCAAAATAGAAATAATGGGTTTATTTTTCTTATAAAGTGGTTTGTTTCTAAGTGCTTCAAAATGAGCTATTTCATCCATCAAAGGATGCCCTAAATAATGTGCTTTATAATTGTGTTTTGCATAAAACTCCTCTTCAAAAGGAAGTATACAATACATGCGATCGATATTCGTTTTAATGGATTTGACCCGTGATTCTTTCCAAGCCCAAATTTGCGGAGATATATAATAAACGATTTTAAACCCCCTCTTTTTTGCCCATTTTGCCATTCTTAAGTTAAAACCAGGGTAATCAACCATTATTATAACATCGGGTTGAAATTCTATTAATTGATTTTTACAGAGCTTGAAATTATTTCGAATCTTTCTAAGATTCATAAAGACCTCTAAAAAACCCATAAAAGAAAGATTTTTTAAATGGTTCTTTAGCACTACCCCTTGACCTGACATTAATTCTCCTCCCCACCCTTGAATCTCAAGAGAAGGATTGATGACTTTCATTTCTTTTACCAAATTAGAGGCATGTAGATCACCTGAAGGCTCACCTGCTATGAAAAATATTTTTTCCATTATTGAAAGTAATAGATATATATCATGTAAGGCGCGTAGAGCAACATCCCCATTATTATTCCACGTGTATGGTAGTATTTCTCTTTATTTAAGAACAGATAAAACCAGAATAAATTACCAATCAATGCGAGTGATAAATATTTACTGCTATTCATATTATTCGCCATAAACTGATTCCATAACGTTGAGAACGAATAACCGTCATAAACACTCATGAAATAGAGCATAATTGGTAAAAAAATCAATGGACTTGCAATTCCTATTAATAAGCCAATAAAAAATTGAGAATTTAAATTAGAGCTCATTTTTCTAAATATTTAAGGTTTTCTATTACTTCGTAATTGGTTAAATCAAAATGTGTTGGAACAACACTGGCAAAACCGTTTTTTAAGGCATGTAAATCAGTATCTTCTCTTTTATCCATGTCTGAAAAATCACCAGTAAGCCAATAGTACGGTCTTCCAAATTGATCAAGTCTTGAATCAAACTTATCATCCCAATAAGCATGCGCTTGAGCACAAACCTTAATGCCTTTAATTTCTTTTAAAGACAATTTAGGCACATTTACATTTAAACAAGTATTTTTAGGTAATCCATTCAAAATCACATCTTTGATGATTTGACTAGATATGCTTTTAGTTGCTTCAAAATCCGCATCTGAATCAAAATCGGCTAAAGAAAACCCTATTGATGGTATGGACTCCATAGCTCCCTCAATAGCCGCGGACATCGTCCCAGAATACAAAACATTTGTCGAAGAATTTTCCCCGTGGTTCATTCCAGAAAGCAATAAATCAGGCTTTCTTTTTAGAATTTCAAAAATGGCTATTTTCACGCAATCTACAGGGGTGCCACTACATTCATAAGCGACAACATTTTCAAACCCTTCATATTTTTGAATTCTTAAAGGATTACTTATAGTGATTGCATGCCCCATTCCTGATTGAGGTTTTTCGGGCGCAACAACGATGACTTGACCAAATGTTTTTGCCACTGAAACAAGCTCTTTAATTCCTTTAGCATGAATGCTATCGTCGTTTGTTACTAATATTAATTTGTTCATACCTTAATGCGAAATTAATCAATATATGTGATTCAATTTTTAACTTTATAAAAACTTAAGAATAGATTACGATGATTCTACAGAAAGATTGTTTTGCTTTTTGTTTTTTGAGTATTTCTCCAGTAAGAGCTGAGGCTAAAGATGAATCCGAAATTGTAACTCAATTACTATTCGGAGAACCCGTCAAAGTAATTAAACTTTATGAAAACTGGGCTCAAATAGCCAGTTCCATTGATGGATACATGGGATACATTGATCCAAAACAAATACTTGCTCTTTCAAGAAATGAATTTGATAATTGGATGGACGAGTATACGTATTTAACCGATCCATACACAACCATTAAAACCAAGAATGGCAATGAAATTATATCAAGAGGAAGTCATGTGGGAAAAATGAATACGTTTCAAATAGGCACATACAATTTTGAAATACTCAAAAGAGATTCAATGCAGAATAACAAGAATGCGTGGAGTATTTCAAATGACTACCTAAACACACCTTATTTATGGGGAGGAAAGTCAATATTTGGAATAGATTGTTCAGGTTTCACGCAAGTTGTTTATCGACTTATGGGTGTTGAACTGCCAAGGGACGCATCACAACAACAAGTTTTTGGTGAACCTATAAAATTTGAAGATCAAAAGAGTGGAGACTTGGCCTTTTTTCAAAATGAGAAGAATAAAGTTACTCATGTAGGAATCGTTGGCGCTGATTCTAAAATAATTCATGCCTCCGGGCATGTACGAATTGATTCTTTAAAAGTAACTGGTATTTTTAACCATGAAACTAAAACAATCACTCACGTCCTTCATTCAATTAAAAGAGTAGAGTAAATTTTAATACTTTTATCTTTACTAAGTGAAGACACCTGAAGCAATAGAAAAAAGATTTGAAAAAGGAATGGAAATAGCAATTTCTAATCCGGAGGAATCCTACGAGATTGGAGCTAAATTACTTTCCAAATCATTAAAAAATGATGATAAACTACAAATTGCTAAATCATACTTATTATTGGCATATGCCGGTCAATTTATAGGTTATCATGCCCAGTCTTTCGAATATGTGAATCTCGCTCTACCTGTTCTTAAAAAGTTTGAAGATTTCAAGAACCAGGCATCTGCATATAATACTCTCGGCTTTATCTATTATTATTTTGATGATCATGAAAACCGTTTAGATGTTAATTTGAAAAGTCTTGAAATTAGAAAAACCATAAAAGATAATGATGGTTATATGAGATCATTAAATAATACTGGTGACACCTATCTAAAATTGGGGAAGTATCAGGAAGCATTAGAACTTTTTAATGAAAGCCTCACATTAAGTTCGAAGAACAAAAGGATGTTGGCAGTTGTAAAGAGCAACTTATCTGAAACCTATTTATTCCTTGAAGAATATGATCTTGCGTTAGAAAATGTAGAAGACAGCATAAAGCATGCTACAAAGCTATTTCTTAACGACCTTCTTTTATACAACCTAAATATAAAGAGTAAAATATATAATAAGTTAAAGGATTGGAAGAATAGTATCAATCAGTTGAAATATGCAGTCGATTTTATTAAAAAACCTATTTATTATGAAGAACAAAGTATACGAGAATTATATAAATCGGCTTCATATGCCTATGAGGAAATGGGTGACTATGTTCAGTCATTAGAATGTCTAAAAAAACATTTTGAAATTGATAAAACTATTCAAGATGATAAACAAAAAAAAGAAATAAAAAATATTCTATTCAAAAAAGAAATCACTAACCTACAAAATAGAACGACAGAACTTAAACTTACCATTGACGAAAGAACAAAGGAATTAAAACAGGCATTAGAGGCCGAAAAACATATAAGCTATTTCACCCAAGAGCTCACTAATACAAATTCTTTAGATGAAGTGCTCTGGAAACTCGTCAAGAGCTGTATTTCTAAACTAAATCTTGAAGATTGTGTAGTTTATCTTTTAGATCGAGATAAAGGAATATTAACTCAAAAAGCTGCATTTGGACCTAAAAGCATGTCACATGAAAAAATAGAAAACCCCATTTTAATAAGACTTGGAGCTGGAATTGTTGGATCCGTCGCAAAATATGGGAAACATGAATTGATTGAAGATGCGTCAAAAGACATGAGGTATATCGTTGATGACGATATCAGATATTCTGAACTTGCAGTACCTATTTTTTACGAGAATGAAGTTATTGGAGTTATTGATTCAGAGCACAGTCGAAAGCATTTTTTTAATGACAGACATGTTTCTATTTTTAAAATGCTGGCAAGTCTGGTGCAATCCAGAATAGGAAAACTCCGTGAACAGGAAGAAAAACAGAAACTTCAAGAAAAAATCATTATTCTAAACGAGAGCCTTGAAAAAAAAATAAAACTAAAATCAAAAGAAAACACTCAATTAAATCATAAAATACTAGAGCAAGAGAAAAAAGCAATTATAGGTGAGATGTCTACAATAATTACTCATGAACTGAATACGCCATTAGCAACGATTAAAGGTGGCAATGAGGCTATTCTATTTCTTTTTAATAAAATTCTCAACAGTGGATTGATTGAGGTTATAACTAAAGATGAATTAGATTTTATTATTGAAAAAACTACAGTTATACATGAGAGATTTAATGCAAATAAAACCGAATTGACTCTAGGACATCATGATTTGGTTAAACTAAAAAACCTTACAAAAGATGAAAATCTGATTAATTCAATGCTTAAATTGAATATTCTTAAAAAGAATGAAATCGATACTGTTCTGAAGTTTAAAAATATTGTCCAAATCTTTAACATTTTAAAAGACATTTATACCATTAATAATTTTAGCAATGTTATAGCTAGATCTGTCGTTCGCGCTACAAATGTAGTAGATGAATTGAAAAGTTTGGCAAAATATGATGATAACCCCGAAAAACAAAAAATTTCATTAATAAATAATTTTGAAGGTCTACAAATTCACTTATCATTAAGTCATCCTGAAGCAAAGTTCAATATACAAGTTGACCCTGAACATTATATTTTTGGAAATGAATTTCGGGCGATTCAATTATGGTCAAATATTATTCACCTCATTATTGAAAACTGTACTTTTAAAAATGTGCCAAATTTTCTTGTAAAATCAATAATTAATGAAAAACGTAAAACAATAGTCATTGAATGTTTCCCAGACCAAGTTAATACTAGTATGTTCAATTCAAATGTTCTGAGTTATCGATTTTATGATGATATTGAAGGATCTGCAAAACTACAACTAAATATTATTCAAAGTATATTAATTGAACATAGAGGAAAATTAACGTGCTCCTTTAATGACGAATTATTACAATTTAAATTGATATTCTAGCGGATTAAAGATATGTGACCTACTATTAATCTTCTTTCATCGGTTTTCTTAACCTTGTATACAATTTTATATGTGTATACACCATCTTCGACATTTTTAATACCTCCAAAGGTTCCATCCCATCCTATTTCTGCATCATGTGATTCAAATATTACTTCTCCCCATCTATTAAAAATCATCATTTCATAATTATATGGATCATATCCAGACGTGAACACAGGAAGGAATACATGATTGTGTTCATCTCCATCAGGAGTAAACGTATTAGGTATATAGATAATCGGTTCTTCTTGATAATCTAGAGACAATTGAGCTGTATCGGCACAGCCTTGAACTGAATAAGCTATTAAATTAATTAAGTAACCTTCCTCAATATCCATATACATGTGCTGTGGGTTGATCATTGTAGAAGTATCTCCATCACCAAAGTCCCATAAATAATTGACAGCTCCAATCGAATTATTATTCATTTGTACCCACTGACTTGTTTCAGTCAATAATGGAGGTACAACGATAAAGGAAGCATCGGGAGCATCATCTAAACAAATAATATCAATTTCAGATATACTTGAAATACAAACCCCATCATCAACTGTTAAATCAACGTTATAACAACCACCATTTTCAAAAGTATAACTCGCATTACATCCTGAAACTTCATCCCCATTGTTAATACTCCATATACAATTAGAACCAGCCGTTGCAAATGGATTTGTAAATGATACAGTGAGCGGAGCACACCCGGCAGTATCACTAATTAAAATAGCTAATTGTGATGGAGACTGAACATTTACAATAGCATTGGCTACTGAAACACAACCATCAAGATTATAACTAACATCATAATTTGTTGTTACCATTGGTGAATCCGTAATGGATGCGGTAGATTCTCCATTATTCCATAAATATACTCCACCATCAAGTGAAACATTTGCAGTTAGAACAGCTGTTCCTCCTTCACAAATAACCGTATCGGAAATAGAGACTAACGGAATCGGATTAACTACAATTGTACCATATTGTGGAATACTTGGACATGAATTTAACGTATAAACCACCTCATAATCACTAGTGACAATCGGAGAATCGGAGAAAGAACTCAATACTGAATTGTCTTCCCACAAATACGTTCCTCCTGGCTGACTTGGCGTTGCATTAATTGTTCCGACATCTCCCTCACAAATTGTATCATTTAATATGATCAATGATGGGATTTCATTAACATTAACATTAGCAGTAGCTGTATTTGCACATCCGGTAATCGTATACAAAACAGAATAAACAGAAGAATCAGAAGGAGAAACCGTTATACTAGAATTGGCAATACCATTCGACCATAAATAATCTCCACCAATAATATCTGGTGTTGCCGTCAATGTAACCGACTCACCATCACAAATAGTCTCGTCTCCAATTGTTATATTGGGCACAGGATTAACCGTAACCTGTCCTGAGGCATTTGCCTCACAACCATTCAATGTGTATAAAACATCATAAGTTGTTGTAACAATTGGACTAATCGCAATATCCTGTGTAACCTCTCCACCTGGAGTCCATAAGTATGATCCTCCTGCTAAGGATGGTGTTGCTGATAAGTTTGCTGTATTGCCATCACAAATCGTTTCATCATTAACCTCAACTGTTGGTGTTGGATTGACTGTAACCGTAGAAATAGATGGAGTAGTAGTAAATCCATTAATCGTATAAGTTACTGTATATACAGCATTTGTTGTAGGACAAACCTCAATACATTGGGTAGTTTCTCCAGTTGACCATAAATAATCTCCATCTGGTACAGAAGGTGTTGCACACAACAATGCACAGTCTCCACTGCATATTATTTCCGAATTTACACTTAATGTAGGTTGAGCATCTACAATCACTATTGCACTTGTATCAATGGAACATCCATTTAATGTGTATATTACGTCATATGTAGTCGTTACTGGAGGACTAACAGTAACACTTGAGGTCATGTCCCCAGTATCCCATAAATATGTCCCTCCTGGTGCATCCCCCGTAGCAGTTATAGTTGCATTCTGTCCAACATAAATGGTTTGAGTCGAAGGAACGACATCAATCGTAGGAATAGGATTAACAAGAACCGTTATGGTTACTGGCGTTCCAATACAAGTAGTTGGAGGATTATTCAATACAGGGGTCACAATGTAAGAAACTGAACCTCCACTAGTAGTACTAATAACTTGGTTTATTGTGTTTCCACTACCTGCCGTTGCTCCAGAGACCATTGTTTGAGAAACATCCCATGAAAATATAGTATTTGGGGAGAACGTACTGTTTAAAGTTATATCTACAGCATCTCCCGAGCAAATTTCTGGAGCCGATAAGATGAAGAAAATATCTGGAGTAGGATTAACAGTAACATTCAATGTCGCTAAACTATCACATCCTGTCACTGCACTTGTCAAGGTCGCCGTTTGTGAGCCTGCTGCTGCGAATGTTAAACCATTCCAATCAAATGGAAGACCTGTATCGCATATTGTTGTATCTGTAGTACTAAGTAAAGTTGGATTAACCGTAACATTCAACGTGGCCAAGCTATCACAACCTGAAACTGCACTTACCAATGATACCGTCTGTGACTCTGTGGTTGTAAACGTAATACCATTCCAGTCAAATGGCACCTCTGTATCACATACCGTTGTATCTGTACTCGATAACAATGTACTATTCACACTTAAGTTCAAGGTCGCTAAACTATCACAACCTGTCACTGCACTTGTTAAGGTCGCTGTTTGTGATTCCGCTACTGCGAAGTTTAAGCCATTCCACGTATATGGAAGCTGACTGTCACAAATCGTAATGTCTGTACTACTCAATAAGGTTGGATTCACCGTAACATTCAACGTTGCTAAACTATCACAACCTGTCACTGCACTGGTCAAAGTAGCTGTTTGTGACTCTGTTGTTGTAAACGTAATACCATTCCAGTCAAAGGGTACCTCTGTGTCACATACAGTAGTATCTGTATCACTAAGTAAGGTTGGATTCACCGTAACATTCAAGGTCGCTAAACTATCACAACCTGTCACTGCACTTGTCAAGGTCGCTGTCTGTGATCCTGCAGTTGTAAACGCAATACCATTCCAGTCAAATGGTAATTCTGTATCACATACCGTAGTATCTGTATCACTAAGTAAGGTTGGATTCACTGTGACATTCAAGGTCGCCAAACTATCACATCCTGTCACTGCACTTGTCAAAGTAGCTGTTTGTGACTCTGTGGTTGTAAACGTAATACCATTCCAGTCAAATGGAATCTCTGTATCACATACCGTAGTATCTGTATCACTAAGTAAAGTTGGATTTACTGTAACATTCAACGTGGCCAAGCTATCACAACCTGAAACTGCACTTACCAATGATACCGTCTGTGACTCTGTGGTTGTAAACGTAATACCATTCCAGTCAAATGGCACCTCTGTATCACATACCGTTG
>Ga0257121_1002614_pt1 | contig 12576 bp, 9 predicted proteins | sample SI106_100metaG_FD_190180 | JGI IMG/M metagenome (GOLD analysis project Ga0257121, IMG submission 190180) | Marine microbial communities from Saanich Inlet, British Columbia, Canada - SI106_100 | ecosystem: Environmental > Aquatic > Marine > Inlet | place: Canada: British Columbia | collected... | reverse complement strand
CATGCAAAATAACCAAAACAGCCGCCGTTGTTTTGGCCTTACTAGAACTTGGTTCCAATCTTTTTAATGGAAATTTAACTAACTTGTTTGCAATAGAGGTGAGCATTTGGGCATTATACGCAGTCCTCGTTAATTTCTGAGAGTTTAATGAAATTTTGTTCCAGCTGCGGCAGCTCCGTTACCCAAAAAATACCTGAAGGCGATAATAGACCTCGCTACGTGTGTGGGTCTTGCAATGAGATTCACTATCAAAATCCTCGCGTTATAGCCGGAATTTTACCCACCTATAAAGGTAAAATTCTCCTGTGCAAACGGTCTATTGAACCTAGGATAGGCTACTGGACACTCCCTGCTGGGTTTCTAGAAAATGGTGAGTCCACCCTTGAAGGGGCCATACGAGAATGCTTCGAGGAATCCTTAGCTAACGTCATTAACCCTAAACTTTATGCTATTTTTGATATCCCTCAGATTCATCAAGTTTATATCTTTTATCGCGCGGAGCTCGAAAAGCCAACATTTGGACCCACCTCTGAGTCCTCTGAGGTGGCATTATTTGATGCTGCAGACATTCCCTGGGATGAACTTGCATTCCCGATGGTCGAGGCCACCCTAGATCATTATTTAGAGGATCGTGAAATCGGCGAGTTCGCGGTTATACGCGAGGATATCAGACGCCCTTGGAAGAGCCGTCATAATCCTAGTTAAACCTTATAGTGGAACTTTTCGTAAACCACTAACACTTAACCTAGACGCCACCCTTATTTACAGTATAGATGGTATGCCTCTTAGAAATGCCCTAAAAAACTGACAGTCAGAAGCGCCTGCAAGTATTAGTCTTGAGTGCTTTTCTCATCACCCACAGCTTCGTCAATAACTAGCTTCAACTCACCTTTTTCCTGCATCTCCGTGACGATGTCACAGCCACCGATCAATTCTCCAGCAACCCATAACTGCGGAAAGGTAGGCCAATTACCGTAGAGTGGCAAATTGGTGCGTATCTCTGGATTAGATAGAATATCTACATAAGCGAAACGATGGCCGCACGACATCAGGGCCTGTACTGTTCGAGCAGAAAACCCACACTGAGGCTGATTCGGAGAGCCTTTCATGTAAAGAAGTACTGAGTTAGTTTCTACTTGGTCGCGGATAGTTTCCATTATGTCCATTGAGTCTTGCCTATATGAGTGATTACCTACCGGTAGACTATTTTAAACCTTTTCAATCCTCGGTAACACTGTTGACGCTATTTATTTTACATTTCACGCTTTAAGTAAATAATAGTTAGTCCTATATAAGGCATTTTGGTAGCCAGACACCCCATAGCGCAGACCTGTGTGAGTGTTGCCAGCCTGAACAAAGCAAGCTATCATTTACTACCAAGGGTAAAGGGGCAGCACAGCTGCCTTTTTTTATTCCGATAATAAAGAAGAAAGGTTAAAGTATTTTATGGCAACGCCCGCATTAATGAACACATACGGCGCCAGAGCGGCGACCCTTATTAAAGGTGAGGGCGTTTGGCTATGGGACGAAAAGGGTAAAAAATACCTCGATGCTCTTTCTGGCATTGCTGTTTGTGGGCTCGGCCATTCAGATCCAGCTGTTGCGAAAGCAGTTGCGGAACAAGCCAGCGTACTAACTCATTGTTCAAACTTTTTCGCTATTCCAAATCAAGAAGAGTTAGCGGAAAGCCTATGTGCTGTGTCCGGCATGAGCAAGGTGTTTTTTGGTAACTCAGGGGCTGAGGCAAACGAAGCGGCAATTAAGATAGCTCGTCTTTACGGCAACAAGAAAGGTCTAAAATTACCCACCATATTGGTGATGGATAATGCTTTTCACGGCCGCACCCTGGCCACCCTAAGCGCCTCTGGTAGTCGCCGGGTACAGGCTGGATTTGAGCCTTTGGTGAGCGGCTTTGCCCGAGCACCTTTTGACGATATCGAGAGTCTTAATAAAATTGCCGATAACAATCCTAATATATGCGCCATTTTTGTCGAACCTATTCAAGGCGAGGGTGGAATACGCATTGCCTCAGAGGGTTACTTAAGAAGATTACGGCAGTTTTGTGATGAAAAAGACTGGCTGCTAATGCTGGATGAAGTCCAAACCGGCAATGGCAGAACCGGTAAATATTTCTGCTATCAGCACAGCAATATTATCCCAGATATAGTCACTACCTCTAAGGGTTTAGGGAATGGTGTCCCTATAGGAGCATGCCTAGCGTCAGGAAAGGCAGCTGAACTTCTACAACCTGGTCATCATGGTTCAACTTTTGGTGGTAATCCACTGGCCTGCGCTGCTGCACTAGCTACCATTAATACAATCCAAACTGAAGGATTTCTCGATCGGGTGACCGTTCTCGGAGAGCGTATTATGTCCGGTCTTCGCTCTGAACTTGCCGATCTCGATCACGTTGAAGATATTCGCGGTCTTGGTTGCATGATTGGCATCGAACTGAACAAACCTTGTAAATCATTGTTTAGCCAAGCCATGGAGAAAGGGCTCATAATTAATGTGACCGCTGATTCCGTTGTGCGCTTGTTACCTCCATTTATTATGACTAATGATGAAGCAGATCAGGTGGTCGCTATTTTAGCTCCACTTATTAAAGCCTTTAAGAAGGACTGATTTATGGCTATTAGACATTTTCTGACTCTACGCGATCTTAATGCTACTGAGTTTAATTATATTATCAAGCTGGCTATTGAGATGAAAGCTGCACGCCGCGAAGGCCGGCAAGAGAAGATTTTTGATGGGAAAGTTCTAGGTATGATTTTTGAAAAGTCATCGACCCGAACTCGAGTTTCATTTGAAGCTGGCATGGCCCAGTTAGGCGGTGATGCCTTATTTCTGTCGCCCAATGATTCGCAATTGGGTCGTGGAGAGCCGATTGAAGATTCTGCCCGTGTGATATCACGCATGGTTGATATAGTGATGATTAGAACTTTTGGTCACGATATCATCGAACGTTTTGCTCAACACTCAAAAGTACCTGTCATTAATGCTCTCACTGATCAGTATCATCCTTGTCAGCTACTGGCGGACATTCAAACCTATACTGAACACCGCGGTTCAATTGAGGGTAAAACTGTAGCCTGGATTGGTGATGGCAATAATATGTGTCACTCTTGGATTAACGCCGCAATAGTGCTTGATTTCAAATTAAACATTGCCTGCCCTGAGGGCTACGAGCCCAATGCTAAGCTAGTCGCAGAGGCTGGTGACCGCGTATTTATTACCCGGAGTCCAGTAGAAGCCGTAAGTGGAGCGAACCTGGTCACCACCGATGTCTATGCGTCTATGGGGCAGGAGTCTGAGTTACAACTTAGACTGGAGAAATTTGCTGGCTTTCAGGTCAACCATGAACTAATGGCACATGCTGCCGATAACGCAATCTTTATGCATTGCCTGCCTGCGCATCGTGAGGAAGAAGTTTCTGGGGCGCTACTGGAAGATGAAACCATTTCGGTAGTTTGGGATGAAGCCGAGAATCGCCTGCACGCGCAAAAAGCGCTGATGGTGTTTTTACTCTCGGCTAATGCTTAACGCTGCGCTTATTTGTAAACCACATCGTCGATTTCATATTCGACATCACCACTAGGCGCTTTAACCACGACAACATCACCGATTTCTTTGCCGATTAGAGCGCGAGCAATCGGTGACTGGTAGGATATTTTTCCCTGCTTCACATCAGCTTCGTCATCGCCCACAAGTCGATAACTTACTGTTTCGTCAGTATCGATGTTAATGATGGTTACTAGCGCGCCAAAGATCACGCGGTCACCCTGAGGCATCGCGGATATATCAATAATCTGTGAGTTTGATAGCTTACCTTCGATATCTTGAACGCGACCTTCAGCAAAACTCTGCTGTTCGCGCGCGGCATGGTACTCGGCATTTTCTTTAAGATCACCATGCTCACGGGCGGTGGCGATAGCCTCAATAATACCTGGACGCACCACTTTAATAAGATGATCTAACTCTTTTCGTAGGGCGGCTTCGCCCTTTATAGTCATGGCGTTTTTTTGCATTAGCTAATTTCCTTGTGCAACGACTGTAAGCTGCGCACTTTAATTTTACCTTCAACCGCTCGGGTAAATCCTAGCGCCTCACAAACAGCACTGCCACCGGCCATGGTAGTGGTGTAATAAACGCGATGCTGTTCAGCGCTAGAGCGAATTGTCGAGGAGTCAGAGATTGCCTGACGCCCTTCTGTAGTGTTAACAATCAGATCAATCTTATCACTTTTGATCATATCGACAATATGAGGGCGACCCTCTTTGACTTTGTTAACTATCTGCACTGGATATCCAGACTGCTCGATAATATCTGCCGAACCCTTGGTTGCAATCAATTTAAACCCAAGGTCATGGAATTTTTTAGCCAACCCTGGGAGCTGTTCTTTGTCGCGCTCACGAACACTTATCAGGACCGTGCCCTTCGCTGGAATTTCATCGCTAGCTCCCAATTCTGCTTTGCCATAGGCCTCAGCAAAGGTTTCACCAACACCCATCACTTCGCCGGTAGACTTCATCTCTGGCCCAAGAATAGGATCGATGCCGGGAAATTTATTAAAGGGGAAAACCGCTTCTTTAACACTAAAATAAGGTGGAATAATTTCTTTGGTAAAGTTTTGTGATTCAAGGGGCTGGCCGACCATACAACGAGCCGCTACTTTTGCTAAGGACGCTCCGATACATTTGGATACAAATGGCACTGTGCGCGAGGCGCGAGGGTTAACCTCGATGACATAGATCTTGTCATCTTGCAGTGCCAGTTGAACATTCATCAGTCCCCGTACACCCAGTTCAACAGCCATCTTGCGGCACACTTCACGCATATCATTTTGAACGTCTTCGCAGAGGCTATAAGGCGGCAGTGAACAGGCTGAATCACCGGAGTGAATACCGGCCTGCTCAATATGCTGCATAATGGCACCAATAACGACTTGCTTGCCATCACTGACGGCATCGACATCCATCTCAATGGCATTGGGCAAGAAGAAGTCGAGCAGTACTGGGCTATCATCAGACACCTGCACTGCAGTCTTCATATAATGACGCAACTCGTCTTCTTTGTAGACGATTTCCATGGCGCGGCCACCCAGCACATAAGAAGGGCGAACAACCAACGGATAACCAATTTCTTTTGCCAACTCAACAGCCTGGTCTGCGCTACGGGCAGTTGCATTACGCGGTTGTAGAAGACCGAGCTTATCGATCATCTGCTGGAAGCGTTCCCGATCTTCGGCGCGGTCAATAGCGTCTGGTGTAGTACCTACAATCGGTACACCTGCAGCTTCAAGTGCACGCGCCAGCTTAAGTGGCGTCTGACCACCAAATTGCACAATCACACCTTTGGGCTTCTCTACGCGTACAATTTCTAGTACATCTTCCAACGTAACCGGCTCAAAGAACAGTCGATCTGAGGTGTCATAATCTGTGGATACGGTCTCTGGGTTACAGTTGACCATAATGGTTTCATAGCCATCTTCGCGCATGGCTAGAGCCGCATGTACACAGCAATAATCAAATTCAATACCCTGACCTATTCTGTTGGGGCCACCACCTAGGATTAAAATTTTATCTTTGTCACTAGGGCGCGCTTCGCACTCTTCTTCGTAGGTAGAGTACATATAAGCTGTGTCTGTTGAGAACTCAGCAGCACAGGTATCAACCCGTTTATACACTGGATGTAAATCAAAACCGTAGCGCACTTCGCGCATTTGCGTTTCACTGCAACCTAAAATATCGGCCAAACGTCTGTCGGCAAAGCCTTTGCGCTTGAGACGGTAAAGCGCCTGCTTGGTGAGATCAGCAAGTGCTGTACCCTGCAAACTCATCTCATCTTTAATAATGTCTTCAATCTGCACCAGAAACCAATGATCAATCTTAGTAATCGCGAAAATCTCTTCTACACTCATACCCTGACGGAAGCCATCAGCAAGATACCAGATGCGATCTGGACCTGCCACTGCAAGTTGATTTCTCAACGCTGCAGAGGAGTTTTCATCGTCTAGATCTAGCACAGGATCAAATCCAGCAACACCCACTTCGAGACCACGCAATGCTTTTTGCATGGATTCTTGGAAGGTTCGACCAATCGCCATAACCTCACCCACAGATTTCATCTGTGTGGTTAAACTCTGGTCTGCCTGATCAAATTTCTCAAAGGCAAAACGTGGAATCTTTGTCACTACATAGTCGATGCTTGGCTCGAATGAAGCTGGCGTAGCACCACCCGTGATTTCATTTTGCAACTCATCAAGGGTATAACCCACAGCTAGTTTCGCCGCTACTCGTGCAATTGGGAAGCCAGTGGCCTTTGAGGCCAGTGCCGATGAGCGAGATACTCTCGGGTTCATTTCGATAACAATCAACCGACCATCATCTGGATTAACCGCAAACTGCACGTTAGAGCCACCCGTCTCTACCCCAATCTCACGCAATACCTTAATCGAGGCATTCCGCATTATTTGATATTCTTTGTCGGTCAGTGTTTGAGCAGGCGCAACGGTAATTGAGTCACCAGTGTGAATACCCATTGGATCTAGGTTTTCGATAGCGCATACAATAATGCAATTATCTTTGCGATCGCGAACGACTTCCATTTCGAACTCTTTCCAGCCAATCAGCGACTCATCAATGAGCAATTCATTAGTTGGAGACAGATCAAGACCACGGCGACAAATTGATTCGAATTCTTCACGATTGTAGGCAATGCCACCGCCCGAACCACCCATAGTAAAGGATGGCCGAATGACGCAAGGAAAGCCAAACCGATCTGCGACTTGAACTGCTTCTTCCAAGCTATGCGCTATACCGGAATTAGGCGTATCCAAATCAATCGCTTTCATAGCCTTGTCAAAGCGCTCACGATCTTCGGCTTTGTCGATGGCATCTGCGTTGGCGCCAATCATTTCTACACCAAATTTATCCAGCACACCATGCTTGGCAAGATCTAAAGCACAATTTAAAGCTGTCTGCCCGCCCATAGTAGGAAGTAAGGCGTCAGGCCGCTCCTGTTCAATAATTCTAGCCACAGTTTTCCACTCAACAGGCTCGATATAAGTAGCATCGGCCATTGATGGGTCAGTCATAATAGTTGCGGGATTTGAGTTGACTAAAATAACTCTAAATCCTTCTTCACGCAACGCTTTACACGCTTGAGCTCCTGAGTAGTCAAACTCACAAGCCTGTCCAATAATAATGGGACCTGCGCCAAGTATGAGGATGCTTTTTATGTCTGTTCTTTTTGGCATGTTTTCTCCGAAAGCCTCTAGCGGTTAGCTTCCATTAATTCAATAAAGTGATCGAACAGTACTGATGCTTCATGAGGGCCAGGACTAGCTTCAGGGTGCCCCTGGAAGCTAAAGGCTGGTTTGTCAGCACGATGTATACCCTGTAACGAACCATCAAATAGCGAGCGATGCGTGGCAATCAGGTTAGCGGGTAAACTAGTTTCATCAACGGCGAAACCGTGGTTTTGACTGGTGATCATAACCATATTGTTTTTAAGGTCTTCAACCGGATGATTGGCACCATGGTGGCCAAACTTCATCTTTACCGTTGTGGCGCCCGAGGCCAATGCTAATAACTGGTGGCCCAGGCAGATACCAAAGACTGGAATATTGGTCTCAAGTATTTCACCAATTGCCTGAATAGCATAGTCGCAAGGCTCCGGATCACCCGGGCCATTGGACAGGAATATACCATCTGGATTCATTGCTATAACATCCGCCGCTGGCGTCTGTGCAGGCACAACAATCAGTTCACAGCCTCGATCAACGAGCATACGCAGTATGTTGCGCTTAACACCATAATCATAAGCCACAATCTTAAATTTGATACTACTAGGCTCTTGGCTTTTATGGCCAACACCCAATTCCCAACTGTGTTCAGACCACTGATAGCTAGTCGCGGTAGTCACCTCTTTTGCCAAGTCCATACCTTTGAGGCCAGCAAATTCTTTAGCGGCAGCCAGTGCCTGCTCATCACTGACATTACCAGCCATAATACAGCCGCTCTGAGCGCCAGTTTCACGCAGTATGCGGGTCAATTTACGTGTATCAATATCGGCAATACCTAGAATCCCTTTGCCCTTTAGATATTGGTCTAAATTTTGTTCGCTGCGGAAATTTGATGCAAGTAAAGGAAGGTCACGAATGACCAAGCCTGCCGCCCAAATAGAATCAGATTCTTGATCTTCTTGATTAACACCTACATTACCAATATGAGGATAAGTAAGGGTTACAATCTGGCGAGCATAAGAGGGGTCAGTAAGGATTTCTTGGTAACCGGTAAGGGCGGTATTAAAAACAACTTCACCAACAGAAAGGCCATCTGCACCAATAGCTACCCCTCTAAAAATTGTTCCGTCTGCAAGCGCAAGTACGGCTTCCCGGCGAGTCTGGGAATTCACACAACCTCCTAAATAGTAGATGTTTGGTTTATCTTAGCCAAAGCTATATAAACAAATCCGAAAGTGGTAGCAGAGTTATACCTAGGTTTGCAAAAAAGCGAGATGAAACAATTTGTCTCATCTCGCTTAATTAAAATATTCTGCTGTACGCTAACCTCTCAGAACGAGACCGCTTTTTAGTGCTGCGGTGTTAGCCGAACAGTATAGGGAAAGGGACATATATTGTCTATTTATCTGTATGAAAAATTCACTCTTAAATTAAGATGAATAGTCTCATCGATTTTTCTATTTCAGGCCCAAGACGTCCTGCATATCAAAGAGTCCAACTGACTGTTTATCTATCCATTTTGATGCGCGAATTGCACCAAGAGCAAATGCCATTCTACTCGACGCTTTATGTGTAATCTCAATGCGCTCACCTTCGGAGGCAAACAACACAGTATGATCACCAACGATATCTCCAGCTCTAACAACTGAAAATCCTATGGATTCGCTCCCTCGCTCACCCGTTAGACCTTGGCGGTCATAAACGGCAACCTCATTTAAATCGCGACCCAGCGCACCAGCCACAGCCTCACCTAGAGATAATGCTGTGCCGGACGGAGCATCAACTTTGTTCCGATGATGGGCTTCACTAATCTCAATGTCAACGTCATTACCAAGCACTGATGCCGCTAGTTCAGCTAGTTTGAAACACAAATTTACGCCAGTGGCATAATTTGAAGCCATGCAGATACTCGTATATTCACTAGCTTGTTGTACGGCCTGGACTTGATCAGTAGACAGGCCAGTAGTACCTACCACCATTTTTTTCCCGTGCCGCCGGCAAAACTCGGCATTTCTAACCGTGGCTGCTGGGACACTAAAATCTATTAGGGTATCAAACGAATCAGCAAGCTCGTCCAACGAGCCAGCCACTGCAATATCATTACGCCCCAGACCAGCAATCTCGCCCGCATCGGCACCAATGAGTGGACTACCAGAGTACTCAATAGCAACAGTTAGCTGAATTCCATGGGTGCTAGCAATAGCCTCAATTAAGGCTTTACCCATTCGGCCACCGGCACCAGTAATGGCGATATTCTTCACAACAAAGCTCCCGATGAGATGTTAAGAAACATTAGATGTTTACCAAATCTAATACCTTACCCTCATCTAGTTAGATTATCGAAAAAACTTTTCACCCCATCGAACCAACTTGTACTGCGAGGCGAATGCTTACTATTTCCAGCTAGACTATCATTAAACGTTTTCAAGAGTTCGCTCTGTTCTACACTCAAATTGACTGGCGTCTCAACGACTACTCGACATAATAAATCACCCTGAGCCCCGCCTCTTACCGGCGCAACTCCCTTACCCCGCAAGCGAAATAATTTGCTACTTTGGGTTTCCGTTGGAATTTTTAGTTTCACTTTCCCCGAAAGGGTTGGAACTTCAAGGTCACCACCCAAAGCAGCCTGAGCAAAGCTAATTGGAACCTCACAATGTAAATGACTGCCATCACGAACAAAGATAGCATGCTCACGAACATGCATCTCAACATAGAGGTCACCTTCAGGCCCACCTTGAGGTCCAGCCTCACCCTTCCCTGCAAGTCGAATACGATCACCGGTATCAACGCCAGCAGGAATTTTAACAGATAGCGTCTTGCGCTCTTCCTTCACGCCCTGCCCATGACAACTTCCACAAGGATCGGAAATCATCTTTCCGCGGCCTCGACATTTTGGGCATGCTTGCTGAACCGAAAAGAATCCCTGGGACATGCGAACCTGACCGGCACCGCCGCAGGTATCACAGGTGATGGGTGAAGTGCCTTTTCTTGCTCCTGAACCACCGCAGGGATCACAGTGAGTCATCGTTGGAATGTCAATCTGAACAGTCTTACCTTTGACCGCATCCTCTAGATCTAGCTGAAGGTCATAGCGCAGATCTGACCCGCGAGCAGGCCCACCGCGACCACGTCCGCCACCACCACCGAAAATATCGCCAAAAACGTCACCAAAGACATCGCTGAATCCATCAGCACCACGACCGCCACCATTTTGATCGACACCGGCATGACCGAAACGGTCATAAGCAGATTTTTTTTCTGCATCACCCAGAATTTCATAGGCTTCCTGCGCCTCTTTGAATTTCTCGTCTGAGTTTTTGTCTTCAGAATTGCGATCGGGATGAAATTTCATCGCTATACGACGAAATGCCTTTTTCACTTCCTGATCAGTGGCACTCTTATCAACCCCTAGCACTTCGTAATAATCACGTTTTGCCATAATTTAAACGTCTTCCCAACATTAATCGCCAACCCGCACTAGCTGACCATAAATTCTTAAAAAAATAAGCGCGAAAGCCCTCTCGAAACCCTCTTCGAAATTCTTTTCGCGCCTAATAAGAGCACAGGGTAAAAGTATTTACCTATAGTAATTACTTACTATCTTCTTTCACATCCTCTTCTTTCTCATCTTTAACTTCTTCAAACTCAGCATCCATAGCATCATCACCTGCCGGCTCGTCGCCAGGTGCTTGCTCGCCCGCTTCAGCCTGCTCTGCATACATCTTCTGAGCAAGAGCCGCCGATGCCTCAGAAAGTACTTTAGCGGCCTCGTCGATAGCATCTTTATCATCACTTTGCACAGCTTCTTCAACCTGTTTAATACCAGCCTCGATAGCAACTTTCTCTTCATCTGAGGCTTTTTCACCAGCTTCTTCGAGTGTTTTCTTGGCCGCATGAGCTAATCCATCTGCGGTATTACGAGCCTGAACTAAGGCTTCAAACTTTTGATCTTCAGCGGCATTAGCTTCGGCATCCTTAACCATTGCATCAATTTCTTCATCAGACAGGCCTGAGGACGCTTTGATAATGATTGACTGCTCTTTGCCGGTAGCCTTATCTTTAGCACCAACATGCAAGATACCGTTGGCATCAATATCAAAGGTCACTTCAATTTGAGGCATGCCGCGAGGAGACGGTGGAATATCTGCCAGATCAAAACGACCCAGCGATTTATTGCCGGTCGCCTGCTTGCGCTCTCCCTGCACTACGTGGATAGTCACCGCTGTCTGGTTATCATCAGCAGTAGAGAAAATCTGAGACTTCTTTGTCGGAATCGTAGTATTTTTTTCAATCACCGGAGTTGCCACACCACCCATAGTCTCAATACCTAAGCTTAAGGGCGTAACATCAAGTAACAATACGTCTGTTACATCACCAGCCAATACCGCGCCCTGCAGAGCAGCGCCGACGGCAACAGCCTCATCTGGATTGACATCTTTACGTGGCTCTTTACCAAAGAATGCGGTCACTTTTTCCTGCACCAAAGGCATACGTGTCTGACCGCCCACCAAGATAATCTCATCAATGTCTGAAGTCGACTTGCCGGCATCTTTCAAAGCAACCTTTAATGGCTCTAATGAACGCTCAACCAGATCTTCAACCAGTGACTCAAGTTTGGCGCGCGTCAGTTTCACAACAAGGTGTTTAGGGCCTGTAGCATCAGCTGTAATATAAGGTAAATTGACTTCCGTCTGCTGGCTCGAAGATAGCTCAATTTTTGCCTTCTCGGCAGACTCTTTGAGACGCTGCATTGCCAGTGGATCACCATGCAAGTCAATCCCACTATCTTTCTTGAATTCAGCTGAAAAATACTCGATCAAACGCATATCGAAGTCTTCGCCACCCAAGAATGTATCGCCATTGGTCGCTAAGACTTCAAATTGTTTTTCACCGTCGACATCTGCGATTTCAATAATCGAGATATCAAAGGTACCACCACCGAGATCATAAACAGCCACAACACTATCGCCAGCACTCTTATCAATACCATAAGCGAGCGCCGCAGCCGTAGGCTCATTGATGATACGCTTCACATCTAATCCCGCTATACGTCCAGCATCTTTAGTTGCTTGACGTTGTGAATCATTAAAGTAAGCAGGAACGGTAATCACCGCCTCGGTTACCTTTTCACCCAGATAGTCTTCAGCCGTTTTTTTCATCTTTTTGAGAATTTCCGCAGAAATCTGCGGTGCAGCTTTACTGTCGCCCTTAATTTCGACCCATGCATCGCCGTTATCGGCTTTTACAATTTTATAGGGCACCATTTTAATATCTTTTTTAACCACTTTATCTTCAAAGCGACGACCAATCAGACGCTTGACCGCGTA
>Ga0257121_1002613_pt1 | contig 12578 bp, 8 predicted proteins | sample SI106_100metaG_FD_190180 | JGI IMG/M metagenome (GOLD analysis project Ga0257121, IMG submission 190180) | Marine microbial communities from Saanich Inlet, British Columbia, Canada - SI106_100 | ecosystem: Environmental > Aquatic > Marine > Inlet | place: Canada: British Columbia | collected... | reverse complement strand
AATGCTTTTTACTGCATGTGAAACTGATTTTGATGTAAATGCTCAATGGGAGGAAACTACTGTTGTTTATGGACTTTTAGATGCAAGTGATGAGAATCCTTTGCAGAAAATAAAAATTAGTAAAGCTTTTTTAGGTGAGATGGATGCATATGAAATGGCACAATATTCTGATTCTATCAATTATGGTGTTGATGAGTTAGATGTAATGATTTATAAGTGGGGTTTCAGTGAGATTGAAGATTCAGTAAGTTTGAATGCCGTGCCTACCGCTAGAGATGGAGATATATTTAATGATACTATAGTAGTTTATGAGTTTGTTAATGAAAATTTATTTTTGCAGAAGGGGTATGAATATGAGTTGGTTGGTAAAAATAATAAGTCAGGTAATATGGTTTCGTCAAGAACCGAAATAGTTTCAGGTTTTGATTTTGATAATATCTATAGAACTAAAAATAAAGCATTTCAATTTGGGTTATATAATAATGAAGATTTCAGTTCATCTACAATTACTTGGGAAGATGCAAATGACAATGGTAAAATTTATCAATTAGATTTAATAATTAATTATACTGAAAAAAGAGGAGATGTTTATGATGAAAAGTTTCTAACTTATAGTTTACCATTGGTTGATGATTCAGAATCAAAAATGAAAATTGAAGGAAAAAGTTTTTTCAATTTCTTAGAGTTAAACCTTACAAAAGATGATGAGGTTGTAAGATACTTTAATGGCATTGATATGTTAATGACAGTTGGCTCAGAGGATTTAGAAACATATATTAATGTAAATAAGCCAATAACTGGAATAGTACAAGAACGACCACAGTTTACAAATGTCAATAATGGAATTGGATTGTTTTCTTCTCGATTTACAAAGATTAGGTTAGATTATGATTTAACTTCTTCAACTTTAGATTATCTGAAATCAGTTGATGGTTTAGATAGAAACTTTCAATAAAACTGACTCTCTGTCAGTAATCCTTTCTAGTAGTTTTTAAATTCTTAACTATAATGTGACAAGATTGTCATGCATTTTATTGTGGCATTATAATTGCAATAACTACTCATCAGTAAACAAATTATTAAATTTAAAACATAATAAAATGAGTAAAATTATTGGAATTGATTTAGGAACAACAAATTCTTGTGTGTCTGTAATGGAAGGAAACGAGCCAGTTGTAATCCCAAATGCTGAAGGAGCAAGAACAACTCCATCAATTGTTGCCTTTATTGAAGGTGGCGAGCGTAAAGTTGGTGATAGTGCAAAGCGTCAAGCAATCACAAATCCAACAAAAACTATTGCATCTATAAAAAGATTTATGGGTGAGAGTTTCACTGCAATGTCAAAAGAAATTAAAAATGTTTCTTATAAAGTTGTAAAAGGAGATAACAATACTCCAAGAGTAGATATTGATGGAAGATTATATACTCCTCAAGAAATCTCAGCAATGGTATTGCAAAAAATGAAAAAGACTGCTGAGGACTATTTAGGAACTACAGTTACACAAGCAGTTGTTACTGTTCCAGCATATTTTAATGATGCACAAAGGCAAGCAACTAAAGAGGCTGGTGAAATTGCTGGACTTAAAGTTGAAAGAATTATTAATGAGCCAACAGCTGCTGCACTTGCTTATGGTTTAGATAAAGCTGATGAAGACAGAACTATTGCTGTATTTGATTTAGGTGGTGGTACTTTTGATATTTCAATCCTTGAATTAGGTGATGGAGTTTTTGAAGTAAAATCAACTAATGGAGATACCCACTTAGGTGGTGATGATTTTGACCAAGTAATTATCGATTGGTTAGCAGAAGAATTCAAAAAAGATGAGAAAATGGATTTGAGGGAAGATCCTATGGCTTTACAAAGGTTGAAAGAAGCTGCTGAAAAAGCAAAAGTTGAGCTTTCTTCATCTACTCAAACTGAAATTAACTTACCTTATGTTACTGCAACTGCATCAGGTCCAAAGCACTTGGTTAGAACTTTAACAAGAGCTCAGTTTGAGCAATTAGCTGATAAATTAATTCAAGCAACTATTACACCTTGTAAATCAGCAATGAAAGATGCTGGAATGAAAAATTCTGATATTGATGAAGTTATTTTAGTTGGTGGTTCTACAAGAATTCCTGCAATACAAGATGTTGTTGAAAAGTTCTTTGGAAAATCGCCATCAAAAGGAGTGAATCCTGATGAGGTTGTTGCTGTTGGTGCCGCTATACAAGGTGGTGTACTTACAGGTGATGTAACTGATGTTTTATTATTAGATGTAACTCCACTTTCTTTAGGAATTGAAACTATGGGAGGGGTGCTTACTAAACTAATTGAAGCAAATACTACTATTCCAACTAAGAAGTCTGAAACTTTTTCTACTGCTGCTGATAACCAACCTGCTGTTGATATTCATGTATTGCAAGGAGAAAGACCAATGGCTGCAGATAATAAATCAATTGGAAGATTCCAATTAGCTGATATTCCACCAGCACCAAGAGGTATTCCTCAAATTGAAGTAATTTTTGATATTGATGCAAATGGAATTTTAAATGTATCAGCAAAAGATAAAGCAACTGGAAAAGAGCAAAATATTAAGATTGAAGCATCTTCTGGTTTATCTGATAAGGAAATTGAAAAAATGAAACAAGAAGCAGAAGCAAATGCTGATGCAGATAATAAAGCAAAAGAAACTGCTGATAAAATTAATGGTGCTGATGGTATGATTTTTCAAACTGAAAAGCAACTTAAAGAGTTTGGTGAGAAATTATCAGATGATAAAAAAGCTCCAATTGAGGAGGCTTTAACAGAGCTTAAATCAGCACATGAAAGCAAGGATTTAGAAGCAATTGATGCTGCAATGGAAAAAATCAACACTGCTTGGACGGCAGCTTCAGAAGAAATGTATAAAGCATCACAAGAAGAAGGTGCAGCTTCAGAAGGTGCTCCAGAGCAAGCAGCTACTGATGATGTAACTGATGTTGAATTTGAAGAGGTGAAAGAAGAAGAGTAAAACAAATTTCATAATACTGAAAGGAGCCCTACTTATTGTGGGGCTTTTTTTATATTTGCCAAATGTTAAAGAAAATTTTAGTTATTTTATTATTTCCATTTTTAGTAAATGGACAGTCAGCTTTTATTAGTGGAAATGATACTATCTGTGATAATGGTGGGGTTGCAATAATAAAGGTTGATTTTTATGGAACGCCACCTTTTACATTTAGTTATGCTATTGATGGCTTAATTCAAGAACAGTTGCCACCAACAACTTTGAGCCAATATATCATTGAAACTAAACAAGAAGGAATTTATACATTAAGAGACTTTAATGATGCTGTAAATATTGGAGTAACTTCTGGTAGTGCCATAGTTACTGTATTAGAAAGTCCAACAGCAGTTATACATATAGAAAGAGATACTTTGTCAATGTTACGACCTATTGCTGATTTTGGAAGTCAATCTATTGGAAATGTAATTAGTTGGGATTGGAATTTTGGTGATAACAGTACCAATCTAACTACAGAAGATGTGTCACATACATATGTAGATTCTAGTGGTATTTATCAAGTTAGTTTAATTGTGTTTGATGCTAATGATTGTTCGGATACTGCAAATCATATATTAGTAGTTAGGGATGAATTCTGGATGTATATACCAAATTCCTTTACACCAGATAATGATAATATAAATGATAGACTTTGCATAGAGTATAATGGAATTAGAGAAGAAACATTTCTTTTTAAGGTATTTAATAAACAAGGTGATTTAATGTATCAATCTCAAAACCCATCAGAACTAAAATGTAGAATAAATGGAGGCTGGGATGGAAAACATATAGAAACAAAGAATAATCTACCTTCAGATTCTTATGTGTATGAGATTTATTTTCAGGATTTTGAAGGTTGGAAGCATCAAGAGTATGGAGATGTAATATTGATTAGATAATTTCCCCTTTTTAATATAACTATTATTTTATGTTAAATTACTAGTATTAGATTGCAATCCTTTTAACCTCTCTTTTTATTTTCTCTATATCTCCGAATAACCTAGCATTACTGAAGCGAATTCCATGGTTCCCGGCTTGCCGCATAAATAAAAAAAATAAAGATGAAATAGTTGCGGAAATCAAAAATATATTCAATACTAAAACTGTTTATGTTTTTGTGAGAATATAGAAGGGATTTAGATTTAAAAATTTTGTTTAGCAAAATATAAAGTATAAAAGGAATAGTTCTTGTCAAACAAATTTCAAAGATGTCTGTTGAGTCTAACATGTTAGAAAAAAGAATAGAGTAGATGCTATCAAAAAACATTGCAATAATAACTATAGAAGTTGATGTATAGATGTTTGCAACAAGATGCTTGGCCAGGCTCTTTTTTGAACCATAAATTTTAATCTAGTGATTCATTAGTAATTACTTGAATATTAAATGCTCAATTTGATACTTATGCCTTCTTTTTTAGTTCATCTTGTAATTCCTGTAGTTCATCTCTTAACCTTGCAGCTTCCATAAAATTGAGATTTTTCGCCATGCGTTCCATTTCTCGTTTGGTATGTGTTATCATTTTCTTAATCTGATCAGGAGAGGATTTGTCAATAATCTGCAAACTTTTAGGAGTTGTAACTTTATAAGGGTTTAAATCTTTAACTAATTGACTGTCCTTTTTCTTAAGTAGTGGTTGTGGTGATAGTCCATGTTTTGTGTTGTATTCCTTTTGTTTTTTTCTTCTTCTATTGGTTTCATCAATAGTCCTTTTCATGGAGTTAGTTATTCTATCAGCATACATTATAACTAGTCCATTAATATTTCTTGCTGCTCTACCAGCTGTTTGTGTAAGTGCTCTTTCTGATCGCAAGAAACCTTCCTTGTCTGCATCCATTATTGCTACTAAACTTACCTGAGGTAAATCTAATCCTTCTCTTAGTAAATTGACTCCAATTAAAACATCAATAATACCTTCCTTTAGTTGGTGCAAAATTTCAACCCTTTCAAGTGTATCTACATCTGAGTGAATGTATCTGCAATTAATATTGAATTTTGTCAAGTATTTACTGAATTCTTCAGCCATTCTTTTAGTAAGAGTAGTTACTAATACTCTTTCTTTTTTCTCAATTCTAATTCTTATTTCCTCTAGTAAATCGTCAATTTGATTTTTACTAGGCCTTACATCAATCACTGGATCTAATAGTCCGGTTGGACGAATAACTTGTTCTGCAATTATTCCTTCTGATTTTTCTAATTCATAATCTGCAGGAGTTGCACTAACATAAATTGTTTGATGGTTAATCATCTCAAACTCCTCAAATTTTAAAGGTCTATTGTCCATTGCTGCAGGAAGCCTGAACCCGTGCTCTACTAGGTTGTTTTTTCTGGATCTATCTCCACCAAACATTGCTCTTACTTGCGGAAGAGTAACATGGCTTTCATCAACTACTGTAAGGAAATTATCAGGGAAATAATCTAATAAACAGAATGGTCTACTCCCTTCATTTCTGCCATCAAAATAACGTGAATAATTCTCAATTCCTGAGCAATATCCTAGTTCTTTTATCATTTCTAGGTCAAAGTTTGTTCGTTCGTCTAATCTTTTTGCTTCTGTACTAAGTCCTATTTCTTGGAAATAATCAACTTGTTTTCTAAGGTCATCTTGTATGTCGGAAATTGCGGCATGTATTTTATCTTTTGATGCAACAAATATACTTGCTGGAAAAATCCTAATTTCATTTAAAGTATCAATAATCTTTCCATTCTCAGGATTGAAACTTTCTATTTCTTCAATTTCATTTCCGAAAAAATGAATTCTGTAAGCAATATCATTGTGTGCTAAAAATACATCAACAGTATCGCCTTTTACTCTAAAGTTACCTCTAGTAAATTCAGCAGTAGTTCTGCTGTAAAGTGCGGAAACAAGTTTTTGTAAAAATTGATCTCTGCTAATAATATCGCCTTCTTTTAAATCAATTATCCCATTATGGAAATCTTCAGGATTCCCGATACCATAAATGCAACTAACTGAAGACACTACAATAACATCTTTTCTTCCTGACAAGAGGGTAGAGGTAGTGTTTAATCGGTATTTTTCAATCTCTTCATTGATAGATAAGTCTTTTTCAATAAAGGTTCCTGAGCTTGGGATATATGCTTCTGGCTGGTAATAATCGTAATAGGAAACAAAATATTCCACTGCATTTTCAGGGAAAAATTGTTTAAACTCACTGAAAAGCTGAGCAGCTAGAGTTTTGTTATGACTTAAAACTAAGGTAGGGCGATTAACTTCTTTTATTACATTTGCTATAGTGAAGGTCTTTCCAGAGCCGGTTACTCCTAGTAAAGTTTGAAAATTCTCTCCATCATTCAAACCTTCAACTAATTGTTTTATTGCTGTTGGCTGGTCGCCAGTTGGCGCAAATTCTGACTGAAGTTTAAACTTCATTTATGCTTTTCTCAGGAATTGAAGTTTTTCTTTTAAATCTTCTATTTCTCTCTTTGCTTTTTCAATTTGTTGCTCTACTTGTTTTTTTAGTAGCTCAGTCCCTTTTCCTTTTCCAAAGAATGACATATTGTTTTCGTATTGTGCAATTTCTTTATTAAGAGTGTCAATTTTTCCTCTAATAAATTGTTGCTCTCTTTCAATAGCCTTGTCATTCCCCTCAAGTGAGCTTATTTTGTTTTTGTAATGTTCGTTAGAAAGCGCTTTTTTACTTAAGCCTAGCGCTTCAAATTGAGAGTTTAATGATGAGAAAAAGTCATCATTGATCTTCATTTTATCCCTAGGGACATGTCCAATTTTTTTCCATTTTGCACTTAATTCTTTAAGTAGCTTAATGTCATCTTTCGAATCAGAAGTTGGTTTGAAGTTTTTAACTTCTTTTAAAAGCAATGCTTTTTCATTGTAAGCACCTTCTTTTTCTTTATCAAGCTCTTTGTAGTGCGCCTTTCTGGCATTAAAGAAAGAGTCACAAGCTGTTCTGAATCGTTTCCAGATTTCGTTAGATTGGCTAGCAGGAGCAAAGCCAGAGTTTTTCCATTCCTCTTGCAGTTTGATTAAAACTTTTCCTGTTCCTTGCCAATCTGTGCTGTTTTGCAGTGCTGCTGCTTTTTCTGCAATTTTAATTTTTAGGTTTAAAGTTTCTTTTCCTTCTGTTTTCTTTTGTTTGTAAAACTCATTCTTTTTGTTGTAGAAATCGTTTAATGTTCCTCTTAAATTACTCCAAGCCGTTTTATTATCAACTTTATTTAATCTACCAATGTTCTTCCATTCTTTTTCAAGTTCATTGCATTGATTAGTAAGCGATTGCCATTTGCTATGAGAAGTGATACTGTTATTAATTAATTCACTTATTTTCTTGCAAATAGCATTTTTTTGTTCTAATTTTTTAGCATCTTCCCCTTTCTTCTGAGTAAAATAATCATTTCTTTTTTTGTTAAGTTTTCTGCTTATTTCTTGAAACTTTTCCCAGATTATTTCTCTTTGTTCTCTTTCTACTGGTCCAATATTTTTCCAGTGCTCATGTAGTTCTTGCAAAGAATTATGCATAGTGTTTAATGATTTCTCATTTAATAAATCCTCTGCTTTTTTAATGATTTCAGTTTTTTCTTCTAGGTTTCTTTTAAAATCTAAGTCTCTTAAATCATTGTTAAGTTTTATAAAATCATAAAATAGTTCAACATGATGATGGTATGATTGCCAAAGGTTATTGTTCTCAGTTTGAGGAACATGTCCTGTGTTTTTCCATTGTTCTTGTAGAATTCTAAAATGCTCAAAAGTCTTTTTCATTGACTCGTCCTCTTGAGTTAATTTGTCAATATCAAGAATAATTTGTTGTTTTATTTTAAGGTTTTTACTTTTCTCCAGCTCTCTTTTTTTACGGTATTCAAACTTAATTTTTTTGTAACGACTAAATGATTGTTTGAATTTTATCTCTAGTGGGTGTAGCGTTTTTTGAGTTTCTTTTTCTTCCTCCCCCTCAGTCGGCTCTTTATTTTCAGAAACTTCAATAGTTTCAGCTTTAGAATTGTCCTCTTTTTGTTCAGCTTTCAGTTTAAAGTAAAAAATAGACTTGATTTCTTCTATTTCTTTTGATACTGAATATGGGTTTTCATTTTCTGATAGCAAACTAATTCTAGCAATTAGTTCATCCATTGATAACTTATTATTATCTATGGATGTAATTTCTTCTGAAGTTTCGTTTTTAACTACTTCTTCAGTTGGTAGTTTTTCAATGTTTTCTTCCACTTTTCGTATTGTTTGATTGCAAATTTACTAATATTTAACGACTTATAAATTCCAAATGTTCCAAGATTCTTCTGCTTGTATTTGTAGCATTTCTAGTCCGTTTTTTATTGTTGCACCTTTAGCTTTTCCATACTTTAAAAATTTAGTTTCTGAGGGGTTGTAGATTAAATCAAAAAGAAGATGATTTGAATTTAAATTCTCGTAGGGTATTTTTGGAAATTCAATTGTATTTGGATGTGTTCCTAAAGGTGTTGTGTTAATTATAATATCGTAAAACTCAGCTGTTTGTAGAGTTATATCTAAATAATCGAATGAGGTATTTCTGTTTACTGTTTTGAAATCAATATTTAACAAATCCAGAGCATATTTTACTGCTTTTGCAGCACCTCCATCCCCTAAAATTAGTGCAGATTTTCTGCCATCTAAAAGTGGTTTTATACTATTTGAAAATCCTATAAAATCAGTATTATGTCCTATAGTTTTTCCATTAATAAATTGAATAGTATTTACAGCTCCTATAATTTTCGCTTCATTACTAAGCTCATCTAGAAATGGGATTATGCTTTCTTTATAAGGTATCGTTACATTAAGTCCACTTAACTGTTCCTCATTAATCAGAGTTTTAAAATCTTGTATATTTTCAAGTTCAAAACTTAGGTATTCAGCATCAACTCCTTCTTTGTAAAATTTCTCATTAAAATAACTAGTCGAAAAGGAATGCTTTAAACTTTTCCCAATTAATCCGAAAGTTATCATTTTATATCTTTAAGCATAAATTGAAAGGCCTCAATACCTGTAAGCATAATTGTGGTTACGATTAGCCCGGAAATTATAACACCAAGTAAAACTGATAAAAATGCTTTCTTCTTAGGGATATTAAAAAGCCAAGCAGCAAAACTCCCGGTATAAGCTCCGGTTACTGGTAAAGGAATCATAACAAACACCATGAGTCCCCAAAAACCATATTTAGTAATTTTTGATTCAACTTTTTTTCGAGTTTTAAGAATGAATTTATCAAAAAGGTTTTGATATAATTTTATCTTCATAAATTGAGGATGCAAAAATTCTAAGAAGAAAAAAACTATTGGGAAAGCTAAAAGATTTGCACCAACACAAACGAAATAAGCAACAAATGGATTAATGTCATTTGCAATTGCATAAGGAATACCACCTCTAAGTTCTGCTATTGGTAGCATACTTAAAAGTATGGCGTAAAATAGAATGCTATTCATTGTTTAAAAACAAGTTAAAAGTATCTCCTCTAAGGCCTAATCTTAAACACTCCAATGGAATCACTCCATCAGGAGAAATGTTCCCAAGATTTACATTTGCACCAAACTTATTGATAAACCAAATTTGCTGATTTTTATTTGGCGCCTCCCATAAAATTTTCTCAGAAGCTATTTTGTTAGTAATTTCATCAATTAACTCTGATTTAATTCCTCCCTCACCGTCACAGATACCTACATTACCTCCTTCACGAGCTTCCGCAATTACTTTCCAACTTCCAGCCGAAAGTTCGTTCTGCATCCATTTAAGCCAATTCTCACTGCTTATTTCAACACTTGCGTCTTTGCTTCCAACTTCACTTATTACTTTAAAATCTTTTGCAAAATCAGAGATGATTTCACATTTTACATCATGTTCCATATGCATAGATCCATCAGATATTTCAACCATATTTAACCCAATATCTTCCATGTATTTTTTGTAATCATCAAGCTGTTTTCTAATTGCGAATACTTCAAAAAGCGTTCCTCCAGCATAAACCATCATGCCATTATCTTGGTAAAGTCTTATCTTATTAGCAACATTTGGAGTTATAATACTTGTTCCAAAACCCAATTTAATAATATCGGTATGCTCTATGTTTGATGCTAAAAAATCTTCTGCTTGTCTAAAACTTAGCCCTTTGTCCATCATCATAGTAAGTCCATTTTCTCTAGGATTACTTGTTCTTACAGGAAGTTGTGTTAATATTTTTTTCATCTTTTAAAAAATCAGAAACAAAGATAGTAATCCTAAGCATAAGAAAAATTTAATTATGTAGTTTTGTTGCTTAAAAATTAGAATAAATGACACTAATCAAATCTATTTCCGGAATTAGAGGTACAATTGGAGGGAATGTAGGAGATGCTTTAACTCCTTTGGATATTGTAAAATTTACCTCAGCATACGCTAAATTTATCAGAAATCAGGGAAGTGATTCTAACACAATTATTATTGGTAGAGATGCTCGTATTTCTGGTGAAATGGTTAGTAATATTGTTTCAGGAACTTTAATTGGTTGTGGTTTTGATGTTTTAGATATTGGGCTTTCAACAACTCCAACAGTAGAGGTTGCTGTGCAATTACACAAAAGTGCAGGAGGTATTATTTTAACTGCAAGCCATAATCCGAAACAATGGAATGCATTAAAACTTTTAAATGAAAAAGGTGAGTTCTTATCTGGTGAAGATGGGGTTCAGATTTTAGATATTGCCGAAAGTGAAGATTTTTCTTTTTTAGAAGTTGATGATTTAGGTAAATATACTTTTGATGATTCTTACAATGAAAAACATATTGAAGAAGTTTTAAATCTTAATTTAGTTGATGTTGAGTTGGTGAAATCTGCAGGATTTAAAGTTGTTGTAGATGCCGTTAACTCTACAGGAGGATTTATGATTCCAAGGTTATTAGAGAAAATGGGAGTGGAGTGTGTGAAATTATTCTGTGAACCAAACGGAGACTTTCCTCATAACCCTGAGCCATTACCGGAAAATTTAACAGAAATATCAAAATTAGTAGTTGAAGAAAAAGCAGATTTCGGAATTGTAGTTGACCCTGATGTTGATAGACTAGCTATGGTTTGTGAAGATGGTAGTATGTTTGGAGAAGAATATACATTAGTGGCAATTTCAGATTTCGTACTGAGTAAAACTCCAGGAAATACAGTTTCAAATTTATCTTCAACAAGAGCATTGAGAGATGTTACAATTAAACATAACGGAAGTTATGTTGCATCAGCAGTAGGAGAGGTGAATGTGGTTGAAAAAATGAAAGAAACTAATGCTATTATTGGTGGTGAAGGAAATGGAGGAATTATCTACCCAGAATTACATTATGGTAGAGATGCACTAGTAGGAATAGCACTATTTTTAACTCAACTTGCTGAAAGAAAAATATCGGCTAAAACTTTAAGAGATTCTTATCCAAATTACTTCATATCAAAGAATAAAATTCAACTAACTCCAGAAATTGATGTAGATAATATTTTATCAACTTTGGAGCAGAAATATAAAGAGGAACAAATAACTACTATTGATGGACTTAAAATTGATTTTGAGGAAGGTTGGGTACATCTTAGAAAATCGAATACTGAGCCAATTATTAGGATATATGCTGAAAGTGAAGGTGAAGAAAAAGCAAATGGTTTTGCTGAGAAGATGATTAATGAAATTAAAGAATTGATTTAATGAGTACAAGGGTATTTTTAGATAATGCAGCCACTACACCAATGGCTCCAGAAATTATTAACATGATGAGTGAAATGATGAAAACTCATTTTGCAAACCCTTCTTCTGTGCATTCATATGGTAGAGAATCAAAGATTGTAGTTGAAAATGCTAGAAAGAAAATCGCTAGTTTACTTAACACTTCTCCTGGTAGCATCTTTTTTACTTCTGGTGGAACTGAGGCTGATAATATGGCTATTAAATGCGGAATTCATGATCATAAAATAACTCATGCAATAACCTCAAAACTATCGCATCATGCTGTTTTGTACCCTTTAGAAGATTTAGAAAAAGAAGGAATAATTAAACTTTCTTATGTAAATATTGATGAGAATGGAGTAGTAGATTTAAATCATTTGGAGGAATTGTTGCAAAATAATCCTAGAACATTTGTTTCTATTATGCACGCAAATAATGAAATTGGAACCATACAGGATATAAAAGCAATTGGTGATCTTTGCAAAGAGCATAAAGCAATTTTCCATTCGGATACCGTACAAACAATGGCTCATTTTCCTTTTAATATGCAAGAACTACAAGTTGATTTTATGGCTGCATCAGCTCATAAGTTTCACGGACCAAAAGGAGTAGGGTTTGTATATATATCGGAAGATATACAAATAAAACCAATGCTTAGAGGTGGTGGGCAAGAACGAAATATGAGAGCAGGTACAGAAAATATTTATGGAATTGCGGCCTTATCTATGGCAATGGAAATGGCTTACGAAAACCTGGAGGAAGAAACGAATTACATTAAAGGGCTTAAAAAGTACATGATGGAAAAACTTAAATCCGAAATAGAGGATGTTCAGTTTTATGGTAAATGTACTGATTTAGAAAATACTTTATACACTGTGCTTTCT
>Ga0257121_1002611_pt1 | contig 12584 bp, 8 predicted proteins | sample SI106_100metaG_FD_190180 | JGI IMG/M metagenome (GOLD analysis project Ga0257121, IMG submission 190180) | Marine microbial communities from Saanich Inlet, British Columbia, Canada - SI106_100 | ecosystem: Environmental > Aquatic > Marine > Inlet | place: Canada: British Columbia | collected... | reverse complement strand
CCATTGAAAAATTCAATCCACCGTCATTCCCTTCAATTATGAAATTGGGATTGGTGGGATGACCCCAGAAAGCATGGTGGTCCGGATGAACCCCATTTGTTCCGTAAGACGTCATGAGGGAACCAAACGTTTTGCCCCCATCATTGGAAACAGTCACATAGGTATGGAGATTATAAATTCTATTTTCATTCACCGGATCTACATAGATTTCCGCATAGTAAAAAGGGCGGCCGCCAATATTTTTATCGGATACTTTTTTCCACTTAAAACCGCCATCCTCTGATTTATATAGTGCATTTTTTTTGGATTCGATCAGGGCATAAATCAGTTTCGGATTGCTCGGTGCAATAGCAATGCCCATGCGGCCAAAATCACCTTTGGGCAGGCCATCTTTATCCGTTCGTTTTTTCCATGTTTTACCCCCATCAAATGTGATGTGCATCCCTGAACTTGGACCACCGGATTTAAAGAACCATGGCCACCGTCTAAACTGCCACATATTGGCAATCAGTTTGTCTGGGTTACGGGGATCCATGACCAATTCACCAATCCCGGTTTTTTCATCAATGTAGAGAATCTTTTCCCAAGAGTCGCCGCCATCAGATGTTTTATACACACCTCGGTGCTCACTCTCGCCCCATGCAGCACCTTGGGCACCCACATATACTTCATCGGGATTATGGGGATTGATCAAAACTCGGTGAATATTCCGCGTTTCACCCAACCCTTTGAAATCCCAAGATTTACCGCCATCAATACTTTTATACACACCAAAACCAGCCGATTGACTGTTCCGCGGATTGCCTTCGCCAGTACCCACCCAGATCACGTCTGGATTGGTGGGATCAACCGTTACGTCCCCAATGGAAGCGGCTTTTTGATCATCAAAAATGGGTTCCCATTTGATGCCGCCACTTTCGGATTTCCAAAGGCCGCCAGAGGCGGTACCGACATAAATGACATCCGTATTGGAAAGGACAACATCAATGGCTGTTACACGGCCGCTCATACCGGCGGGACCAATACTCCGGGCTTTCATTCCTTTAAATTTTTTCATATCCAGTCCATCAGCAGAAAGGATGGCAGATATCAGTACTAGGATAAATAGGATATTCCGTTTCATTTTAACTTCCTTTTATTGAGAATTATTGTTGAATGGATTTTCAAATGTACATCCGAATGTGGTGCCGATTGGCGATCCTGGCGGTGCTTTTGGTACTTTTATGGGTTCAAATTCTTCCGGTTCATCCAGGAAGGTTTTGACTCGATGTTGAAGCATATTGAAATGGGCTTTATCTCGGGATGATTTTCCACGGTTACGGGACAATTTGAGTGATAATGAATTCACTTGCGCCATGGCGATCGATTGGGCAGCGGGGGATGTATTTTTATTTATAGTCAAACTCATGAGATGATCGAGGATGACAAAATCAACATTCCGTTTTATTTCACCCTCAAGTCCTGTAGGGGCCGATTGTAATATTGTTTCTTTAATTATTTCGTTTAAAACTTTTTCCAATCCCGGTTGTTTGGTATTTCGAGCGTTGTATTCAACCAAACGTGTTGCCCGGGCAGGATGAAAGATCATTCGACAAGTCAGGTTGGCGGCAGTTTCCGCAAGGCTGACGCCATCAAATGTAACACTGGTTCTGGAATTAAAAGATTCACGGGTTCGGCCTCGCCCAGAAGCACGGGGAGGAATAAGTTGAAGAAGTTCCTCTCTTAAAGTTAATGCATCCGGTTGTAGTGTACCGATGAGCCCATCCAAGGCTTCCATTTGGAATTTTGGGTCGAGGAATTCTGTTACCATTTGGCCGTCACCTCGAAGGGCATAAGTGAAATTCAATCCACCCACCACTTTGGCTGCACCTTCAATTTGAAACCGATGGAGAAAATATATAGGAACCAGTACATCCTCTATATCACTATAGGGTTGACCCATTCTAATATTATTCTCACCAAAATTATCCAGCGCTACTTTACGGACTGCCATTAAATTTTGTAACTCGGATACTGGATCTTTTCCATTATCCCAAAGGTGAGCAGTGGGATGGGCAGAACCCAGTGGCCTTGCATCCTGATCTGTAATAAATGTGTATCCGCGACGGATACCATCTTGAATGATTTCTTCTAATGCTTCCTTTTCGTTGGTTCCTTTTGGGAAATCCTGATAGCCGTAGGCGACAGATATTTTATCCCACTCCCCGATGCCCACACTATAGGCATCCTGCCATTCGATTTCCCCCTTTTTATTAACAGTGACTTTTGGGTGAGGGTAATCCATTACGGACGCACGATCAACCGTACTGGAGATATAGTTATGAGCCAATCCAATGGTATGGCCAATTTCATGTGCCACAAGTTGGCGGACTCTTGCCAAAGCTAATGCACGCATATAATCGGGGACTGCAGTGCCATTATCATAAGGTGCCAATAATCCGGTAGCAATGAGGTAATCCTGGCGCAATCTGAGTGAACCAAGAGATACGTTTCCCTTCAAAATTTCTCCTGTACGCGGATCGTCAACGGAACTGCCATAGGACCATCCTCGAGTGGCACGATGGACCCAGTGAACCATATTGTATCGGACGTCCATGGGGTGCGCATCTTTCGGCAGTACTTTCATCTGGAAAGCATTTTTATATCCTGCCGCTTCAAAGGCTTGATTCCACCAACCACCGCTTTCCAGCATGGCTGATTTCACCGGTTCCGGGACGCCGGGATCTATATAATAAATAATGGGTTCAACCGCTTCACTCGTTCTGGCTTTGGGATTTTTCTTGTGTAACCGATGACGCGTTATCACCCGTTTGTAAATGGATTCGTCCAATGGTGCAGCATAATCCTGAAAGGACATGGGGTAATATCCCGCTCGAGGATCATGATTTCTTGGCGTATAATTGTCATTTGGAAGTTCAACAAATGAATGATGGAGTCTCATCGTTATGGCGATTGCCGTCGGTGTGGTTTGTCTAACATATTTTCCCGGATTCGACCCTGTGTAGGTCATGAGAGCTTCCACTTCCGTATTGTTCGGAAAATTCATGGTAGCCGGGAGGTGAATGGCTGATCGACTTTTATCCACCTTGTAATTCCCCATTTTTTGATTTTTTAATCGAGAAACAATACCATGGGCATCATTCAGAAAAAAGTCTGTGGCATCAACTAAAACACGGTTGTCCTCTTCTGCTTCTACTGTAAACCCCCAAAGGGTAGATTTTGCAAACCCATCCTCAACCGACTTTTTTTCACGGGGATCATCAGTCACAGCCCGGTAATAATAATTGGGCTGAATCATTAACACTTTCGGGCCGACTCGATGAAAATATACAATTCTTCCATTGCCCAACTGACCCCGGTCCAGGCCCACATCATTGGAACCCATCCCTGCCATGAGTGAATTCACATATAGGAATTCTTCATTAAAATCGGAAATTTCCAGCCATAGTTTTCCCGTTTCATTTTCCCAATAAAGATTTAAATATCCATCCATATTATCCATGGATTTTGTTTTATCAGCGATAGATTCAGCGAAACCAAGTCCGATCAACATTAGAAAAAGGATATATTTTTTCACCATTACCTCCTCATTATGGAATCAAAGTCCACTAATTTAGATGCTATTCGTTATTTGTAACAGAAAAAAATCAATCTTCCCAAGCCGGGCAGATGAAATCTTTATAGTCGCAGTACTGACAATTATAATCACTCTTTTTAGTTTCAAAGGATCCTGTTCGAATGCCATTTGCAACTTCACGAATTTTTTCCCGACTTATTTCTAAATCATCCTCAGAGAAATTGTGTGATGACAAGGGATCATCCCCATACCGTAAAAAGTGTAAACTTGCATTTCCAGGATTACCATTGATCCCGGGGACGGCATCACGTAAAATGGCTTCCGAATACAATGCCATTTGCAAATTATTTTCGGATTTTTCCTTCTTTTTACTTGTTTTATAATCTACAATACCAAGCAAATCACCATCTTGATCAATACGATCAATCTTCCCTGAAATCTTTACGTTAATATTATTCATGGTATAGGAAAAGGATTTTTCCCGTCCCAAAACATTAGGGGGGTTTTCTTGTATAAACCGAAAATAATCGGATAATAATTCTTCACCTTGCTTGCGAAATTCTTCCCCGCGCTGGCGGTATTCGAAAGAATCTTCACGCCAGTGTTTTTCAAGAAGATCAAATAACACTTTCTCAGTTTGGTCTGCAACTTCAAGTCCGTGAAATTCTTCCAATATGCTGTGCATAATAGAACCAAACTCTCCAGTAGCACGCGTTTTTCTTTCAGGGATTTTATCAATGTATTTTAGCCTGTATTTCAACGGACAGGAATTGTAGGTATCAATTTTGGTAGAGGACAGATGAAGTATACCAGAGACATCCTTCGGTTGACCTGAATCGGTTAAATCTTTGGGGAGATCATCTCGTTCCATCTCTTCCAAAATTATTCGCGCGTTTTCCAATTGATTGGCAGCGATTTCCCGGTTCAAATCTGCCAAAAGTCTTTGGCGTCTTTCACTCAGTGAAACTGTTTTTTCTTCATGTTCATTCATGGTCTTAATCTCCATGGGCTGTGGTTTCAGGTTTTCTAATTCTTTTGTAAAAAGAGATTGTCTTTTCGTAGGTCCGTATAAATATAAATATGTTTCTGCGCGGGTGATACCTACATAAAATACGCGCCGTTCTTCCCGTTCGTGGAGGATTCGAAATGGGGTATCTGCATTCTGCTCCCAAGCCATCCAGGAGGTCGGTAATCGATTAATGGTTGGGTGTTTCTTTAGACTTGAAGGAAAACTTCCACTGTAGAGAAAAGGCATTATCACAACGGGGAACTGGAGTCCTTTGCTCTGGTGGATGGTCATTACTTGCACAGCGAGATTATCCTTTTCGAGTTCCGGTTGAGCAGCGTTCTGGTTCGAAGCCAAAGACATAACTTCCATAAAATCGAGCCAATTGCTGAAGGATGCATTGGGGTCTTTGTTGATAAATTGTTCAGCAAGATTTAAAATTTTACCTGCATTAGCAAGGTTAAGCCTTTGAGAATATCTATACGCCATCCGCATTGAAGTCATTAAATGAGTTTTTTTCAAAGCAGTCAATATTTCCCAAACCATTTCGTCTGCTTTTAACTTTTTTCCTAATGATTTCTGAAGTGTTTCGAATGATTGCATAACGAAAGTGATCTCTTTTGATTCTTTTGCTTGTGACTTCAGTTGGTCGAGCTTTTCTTCAATAGTGGTTTTTTCCATGGATTGAAAAAATGTATTTGCCCATGTTTCGCCCAAATGTTCTCTCAGTATCCGGTATAATGCAAAGTGGGCATGATCATCTTTAGATAGTAAGTGTCCCCAGGCAAGGACATTTTTTACGATTGGTACATCAAAAAATTTCTCTATATGTATATCAACAGGAATGGCGGATTTTTGCAAGGCATCGGCCATATCTCTAACATTTGCCCACCCACGGCAAATGACGGCGATATCACCATAAAGTGCTTTTCCATTCTGGATTAAAGAATGCACTAAATCCGGCAAAGCTTCTAATGTTTCTTTTTTATTCATCTGAATCCATTGTGGTTTCGGGCCTGTCTTAGCATCGGGGAGGCATTTTAGATTCTTGGGTGTTCGATCTGGATTTTGGCTGATTGTAGCATTTGCAAGGTCAAGAATTTTCTGAGTTGACCTTCGGTTTTCCACCAGGGGAATTTCTGCATAATTCGGATGGGATTTATACCGATTTCGGAAATCTGAAATATTGTAGTAATTCGCACCGCGAAAAGAATAGATGCATTGATCCTCGTCCCCAACTACCGTAATGCTAGGATTGTTTTCTGCAATGAGATTCACAACTTTATTCAGAGCGTAATTGTTATCCTGATATTCATCGATAAAAATATGCCGGAATTCATTTCTAACTTGAGTAAGAACGGAAGGGTTGTTTTTTAGAACTTCGTAACACCCGAAAATCATATCGCCAAAATCCAGGGCATTATTTTTGGCCTTACCTTTTTGGAAAAACGCATGTGCTTTCACTAAATCATTTAACTGGTAACTTACATCATTGAACCGTGTGCTCTCCGGGTGGATACCGGGAAAATTATTTTCAAACCAATCCTGGGTATCTTCCATATTCTGAATTTTATTTTCCAGGTCAGCGGGTGAAAGCAGTTCATCACTAACCCTGTTGAAAAAAGGAATGAATGAGTCCCGAATGGCTTTAACGGGATTATCGGAGAAAACACGCGACTGTATAAAATCCATTTCATCAAAGTGATGGATGAGATAGTAGAGAATATCGCTTTCCTGCCATAGCACATCATCCATACGGTTTTCAGGACCATACCGACGCATAATGGAGTGGCAAAAACTGTGGAATGTGCCCACAAAAATTGATTCAGCCTCATTTCCAAGAATATGATGAATGGTATGATTAGCCTCTGCAGTGGCTTTTTCTGTAAAGGTAAGTAATAGAACATGTTTTGAATCAACTATTTTTGAATTAACCAGATAACGGATGCGATGCAATAAGGTAGATGTTTTTCCCGTTCCCGCGCCGGCTAAAATCATAAGTGGAGCCGGGGGATGGGTAATGGCTGAATCCTGGCTGGGGTTGGCTTTGAAGTTTCTATTGGAATAGAGCATATGAAAAATTAGTGAAACAATAATCGTATAAAAAACTATATGTTTGGCCTAATACAGTATTATGTTAAAAAATAAATATTGATCAATAGTTTAACTAATAGCTGGCTTAGTGCATCTAATAGAGAAAATGAAACATTCGAAAATAACAAAAAAGGGAATCAGAAAATGAAAAAAATAATCTTACCCATTTCAACATTTTTATTTTTGGCCATTGGATGTGATAATCCATTGCTGGATAATGCTGTTGATTTGGATAGTCAGGAACTTCAAGACTTTTCGTCTGAATTGGCTTCAGACTTAGGTCTCAGCAAGTCATCCACAAAGAGTTTAAACGATGTTCTAAATCGCCATGGACGCGGGGGGAAACATCGTGAACCAGGCTTCTTATGGAAAATCGCTGGCGAACTGGCTGTTACGTTAACCGATGAAGAAAAAGCACGTCTGTTTGAAAAGATGGACGAAAAAGATATTCCATTATTTGGTGATAACAAAAAACGGGGCGCCAAATCCAAAGGTGGTAAAAAAGGAAAAAATGACTTTGGCGGTATCGTCCGGGTATTAACCGATGACCAAAAAGTAACCTTTAAAGCGATCATGGTCGCATATAAAGAAAAATTCAAAGTAATTCATGAACAGGTAAAAGATGGCTCTCTTTCTAAAGAAGATGCCCGATCACAAATGGATGCTTTAAAAGAGGCGATGCAAGCAGAAGTTGATGCCTTGCTTACAGAAGAACAAAAAGCGCAGATCGACCAAAATAAAGCTGATCGAGTAACAGAACGCCAAGCTTATAAAGATTCATCTAAATCAGTTATGGTTGATGTTATAGGCATGACAGCTGAACAGGTTACAGCTTTTGGTGAAGCAAATCAAGAAGCCCAAGACGCTGCAATGGCACTGTTTGAACAGGCCAAAAACGGTGACATTGATAAAGATACTTTGAGAGAAGGTTTGAAAAATATTTTTGCCACAAAGAATGAAAAAATGGAAGCGCTATTTAATGATGACCAACTTGAAATCATTAAAATCCATAAAGCTCTTGAATTACGGATGAAAAAACATCGTGGTCAAAAAGGGAAAAAAGGCGGCGGCCGCAAGGGTCGTAAAGGTAAGGGCGGAAACCGAGGAAATAATAAATAAAACTGCTCTCCAAACAGTAAAAAAAGAAAATGGGCTGCTCCAAATTTATATTTGGAGGGCCCTTTATCTTTCATTTTTTAACTTATACGAATATTGAGTGTATAAGCCCTAAATTGATACCGAACTTTAGCTGAGAAGGATAAGATTATGAAAAAACTGTCTACATTATTAACCATTGCAATAATTGCGACCATCGGTTGTGATAAGTTAATGAAGGATGAAACAATCCTTGTTGACGACCCTGAACTGCAGGCATTCTCTGAGGGATTAAATACGGATGTGGGGCTCAGTAAAAAAAGTATTAATGCCCTGAATGACGCGTTGAATCGCCACGGAAAAGATGGTAAACATCGTCGTGATCCTGGCTTCCTATGGAAAGTTTCTGCAGAAATGCAGGGTAAACTTTCTAATGAAGAAAAAGAAAAACTTTTCGGATGGATGGATGACAATAACGTACCCTATTTATATGGGGGTGGTATGGATGCCAAGGCACGTGGAGGCCCAGGCGGTGATAGAGGTGGTATGGATCTTCGGTCGGTTTTTGCTGTCTTAGACGAAGCACAGAGAGAGTCTCTTAAATCCATTATGGACTCTTATAAAAGCCAGATGGAAGAAGTAATGAAAAAGGCGAAAGATGGCACTATAGATAGAGAAGCAGCGAAAGCTGAATTAGAGGCACTGGAAGCAACCATGCGAGCAGAAATTGAAGCGCTCCTGACGGATGAACAAAGACAAAAGCTTGAAGACATGCGGGCAGACATGAAGCAGAAAATGGAAGAAATGAGACAGGTTGCTCACGATGCCATGGTTAGTGCTTTAGAAATGACATCAGATCAGGAATCTGGATTGGAGATCATCAATAATGAATCGGGAGAAGCGCAAAAGGCATTGATAGAAAAGGCAAAAGCTGAAGACATGAGTAGAGAAGATTTAAAAGATGCGTTAAAACAACTAATTGCCGATCGGAATAGTAAAATTGAAGCACTATTCAGCGAAAGACAAATTGAGATTATAAAGATATACACAGCTTTAGGTATGCAGTATTCCAAACATTGCGGCGACAAACGAGGTGACAAAGACGATAAAACTGGCGGATCTCGATAATCTCCCTAATTATTAGGATTTTAAGAGGCTATTTCATTTATTTGGGATAGCCTCTTTTTTTTGTAATAAAAGTTTAACTTTTTAAGTTTACCCTTGTCTAAATAGCAAATGCATGAAAACAGATCACGAACTCATCAGGGAATTTCAAGATGGAAATAAAGCATCATTCGATGAACTGGTTAAACGCCACCTTCCTAATACATACGGATTTTTTATCAAATTCACCGCAGATGAAGTTGAGGCAGAAGACCTTGCCCAGGATGTTTTTATCAAAATGTTTAAAGCACTTAAAAAGTTTCGATTTGAATCAGAGTTCAAAACATACTTATTCCGAGCCAATATCAATATGTCCAATACCTATCTCCGGCGGAACAAGTGGCGCAATATGCTCCACCTTGATCAGGCCCCGGAACAGGGATACATGGACACGAGTTATGAAGATGAATGGCGAAAAAAAGAATTATGGGATGGGGTGGCTAAGCTCCCTTCCCGCCAAAGGATGGTTGTAACCATGCGCATTGCCCAGGAAATGCCTTACAAAGAAATATCCGATATTATGGGGATCAGTGAAAATTCGGCCAAAGTGAATTATCACCATGCGGTTACGGCCCTCAAAGAAAAATTGCAGGATTGACTTATGAATATTGAAAAACGATTTCAGCAAATTTCCCAATCTATTTTTGAAACACCTGATGGTGATTCTTTTATAGAAAAATTACATGGAGAACGTCAAAAACGTCACGTGAAAAAAATGGGAATTATCAATGGAATTACGGCAGCTGCATTTGTGGCGGTATTTGGATTAATAACGACTAATCAACTAACGGATGATCCTGCGGCCTATGCATCAAACGATCTGAAACCGTTAGAAGTCATGGATTCAGAAACAGAAGAATACGTTTATGACTTGGCAGAATATCTAGTGGAGAGCAGTGATGACATCTGGGAAACATTAGCATTTTTAGATAACATAGAATTTGAACCGGTGACAACAATGCACGAAGGAGGAATACAATGAAAAAAACAACCCTATTTTTAGCATCAATTATTGGCATAGGATCCCTGTTCGCACAACCGGGTAAACTCCGAGGTCCCGGCGGTCAATACGATGAACGAATGGAAATGATGAGGATCTGGAAATTGACGGAGTATCTTGAACTGAAAGAAGTCCAAGCGGAAAAGTTTTTCCCAAGTATGCGGGCCCACCAAAAACAGGTTATGGAAATTCGAAAAGAAGAAAAAGAACTTTTTGCACCGCTTTATAAAAAAGTGAAAAAAGGCGAAGACATTTCAAAAGCTGAAGCGACTAAACTGTTGAATAAAGTTGCCGCATATGAACAGAAAAGAAGTAAAGCGCGAATTGATTTCGTGAAAAATTCAGGTGATATACTTAATCCGACTCAACAAGTGAAGTTACTTATGTTTGAAGGACATATGAAACAGCAAGTCCGTAATCGAATGCAGGATAGATATAAACCACCCGCTCCACGAGGTGGTATGAAGCGTCGAAAAAATCGCTTTTAATCTATAAATAACTCTCCAAGTAAAAACCCTGTCTCGATTTATCGGGATGGGTTTTTTTATTATTTTAAATAAAAGGGAATTTATCCATAATTTGTACCTTATCATTTGAATTCGAACATGACAAAAATATATAATTTCAGTGCCGGTCCGGCTGTATTGGATCAATCCGTATTGGTCGCAACTGCACAAGCCGCTAAAGAATTTAACAACCATGGGATGAGTCTCATGGAGATGAGCCATCGCTCTGCACCGGTTATGGATATGGTAGCAGAAACGGAATCACTCGCCCGTGATTTGTTGAATATCCCCGATGGATACCAGTTGCTGTTTCTCCAGGGTGGCGCTTCCTTACAGTTTGCAATGATCCCTATGAATCTATTGGGCGAAGGCCAAACCGCAGATTACACTGATACGGGTGCATGGTCATCCAAAGCTATTAAAGAAGTCCAATTATTTGGAAATGTGAATGTGGCTTGTTCATCCAAAGAATCAGTTTATAACCATATTCCGAAAGATTTGAATCAAAGTGATGATGCTATTTATTTACATGTGACCAGCAATAATACAATCTACGGAACTCAATGGCATGCATTCCCGAAGCCGGTTAATTCAAATGGATTTTTGGCGGCAGATATGTCTTCTGATATTTTCAGCCGTCCCATTGACGTATCGCAATTTGGATTGATCTATGCCGGGGCCCAGAAAAATATGGGTCCCGCCGGAGTAACATTGGTTATTATTCGGGATGATATTTTGGGCAAGGTAAATCGCCCCATTCCAACCATGATGAATTACCAAACGCATATTGATAAAAGGTCCATGTTTAATACGCCACCGGTCATGTCTATTTATACCGTGAACCGCACATTGCATTGGCTCAAAGAAAACGGCGGGATAGAAGCCATGGCAGAAAAGAATAAAAGAAAAGCTGAAAAGCTTTATGCGGAAATTGAACGAAACCCTCTTTTTGCAAGTCCAATTTCTAAAGAGGATCAATCCCTAATGAATGTACCCTTTATCTTTGCAAATGGGGGAGATGAATCGGACTTTTTATCCTTTTGTGATGGAAGAGGATTAAAGACCTTGAAAGGTCATCGATCTGTAGGAGGATTTAGAGCTTCGATTTATAATGCCATGCCCGAGGCGGGGGTGGATGCTTTGATCCAGGCGATGCAAGAATACAAAAATCAGTAAATAATATTCCGTCTCTTATTCCTGTCATACCGGAAATTTCAAAGAAATTATCCGGTATCCAAAACCAACAATGAATTTATAGTTTTTACTGAATCCTAGCGGGGTGGCCGCGATGACAAATCTTTTCTAATAATCTGATTGATGTTTGATTCTATTGTTCAATTAATCTCACTTGTAATTAATAATCCTAAAAGTCCGAATCCAGAAAGAATGGCGAGATTAATAAAAAGGAGTGGAGCAAAAATCGGTGCTGTATATATTAAGTTTTCAAAGAAATTTGCGGATATACCATTCATAATTGAATGGCTATGATAATAGAACCCCAACCCGCCAACACATACTTGTAAATACATAATGCTTAAACAAAGCTTTATGTATTTACTTGAATATTTTTGTATTAAAAGAGTGGTTAGAAATCCCACTGCAAGGGCACTACTGACAACGGGGATCCATTCTGTATATAGAAAGAATCCATTTTGTGCATGATCACTCAAGGAAAGAATGAAATTACCAAAAAATCCTGAGAGGCCAAAAAAGATAAGCCATTGGTTCCATTCTATTGTTCCGGGTTTAACCATTCTATTCATTATGATTAATAAACCTAAACCTGTATAGGCTAAGGGTGCAACAAATGGTGCAGTGTAGACTAAACTTTTTATAGTTTGGTGTCCAAAGAAACTGCTATTTAAATGCCATAATAATCCTGCAATACCAACAATGATAGAGGTAGAGCCTATGAGAAGACCTATCGTCCTGTAAGTGTGTGTTTTTCCCTTCCAATTTTGATATAATTCTATGGACAATAAAATTGGTGAAAATATTGAAAAATAGAAAGGAATCCATTCTGCATTATGGGCAAAAGCATTAATTGAATGGGCAACGAATATATCCAAGGCCAAAAAGCTCAAGTTGGCCAAAATAAATAATTCAATTGTAAATGCTTTATTCACAATTCCCTTTATCATG
>Ga0257121_1002604_pt1 | contig 12609 bp, 12 predicted proteins | sample SI106_100metaG_FD_190180 | JGI IMG/M metagenome (GOLD analysis project Ga0257121, IMG submission 190180) | Marine microbial communities from Saanich Inlet, British Columbia, Canada - SI106_100 | ecosystem: Environmental > Aquatic > Marine > Inlet | place: Canada: British Columbia | collected... | reverse complement strand
ATGCCAAGTATTTTTGGTTATCCCCAGGAATTTCTAAAGGTGGATTTACCGATAATATGAATTTTTCTCTCTTTTTATCTTCAAAACAAAACAAAATACAAATAGGAACTTATCATTTGGAAAGTTTGTTCCAAAAGGACAATAAAACATCCCTTAGTGGGTTTATAGGTTTATTAACTTATTTTTAAAAATATGCTAGCAAAAATAAATAACTTACAACATAACAATAGTGGTCATTTCTTCCTTATGGCGGGACCTTGTGTTATTGAGAATGAAGAAATAGCAATAGAAATTGCAGAGAAAATACTCAATATTTGTACTCGATTGGAAATTCCATTTATCTTTAAAGGAAGTTACCGTAAGGCAAACCGTTCTCGCTTGGACTCTTTCACAGGAATTGGAGATATGGAAGCCTTGGAAATTCTAAAAAAAGTAGGTGAACTCTTTAATATCCCTACTATAACTGACATACATACTGCTGAAGAAGCCTCAATTGCCGCACAATATGTTGATGTATTACAAATACCAGCATTTTTGTGCAGACAAACTGAACTATTAGTGGCGGCAGCCAAGACAGGAAAAGTGGTAAATATTAAAAAAGGACAATTCCTTTCTCCTGAAAGTATGGAACATGCAGTAAACAAGGTAAAGGAAAGTGGGAATAATACTGTAATGCTTACCGATAGAGGAACTATGTTTGGTTACCAAGATATTGTGGTAGATTATAGAGGGATTCCTATTATGAAAAAATTTGGTGTTCCTGTTATTTTGGATATTACACATTCCCTACAAACACCCAACCAAAGTAGTGGTGTAACTGGTGGTAAGCCAGAAATGATAGAAACGATTGCTAAAGCAGGAATTGCAGTTGGGGTTGATGGAATCTTTTTAGAAACACACCCTAACCCTAAAAATGCAAAATCAGATGGAGCAAATATGCTCGAGCTAGATCAATTAGAAGAACTACTTGTTAAACTAATAAAGATACAAGAATCCACTAGATAGAAATGAAAAAACTACTACTTATATTACTTTGCTTGCCTATGATTGGATTTGGGCAATTGACTTATGTACCTGATGATAATTTTGAACAGGAGTTAATTAATTTAGGATATGATAATGTTTTAGATGATTATGTGTTAACTGCAAGTATTAACACGGTAACCAATTTAAATGTTAATTCTCAAAATATTTCAGATTTAACAGGAATAGAAGATTTCTCAGCATTACTGTATCTTTATTGTCAAGATAACCAATTAAGTAGTATTGACATCAGTAATAATACAACTCTTATTTATTTAGAATGTGATGCAAACCAACTTACATCATTAGATATAACGGCAAATGTTAACCTAAATAATCTGCAATGTAGTTATAACAATCTGTCAACATTAGATGTAACTTCTAATCCACTTCTTATTTTTTTATTTGCAGGACATAATCAAATTCCTACTATAGATGTAAGCAATAATCCAAATCTAGTAAATTTAACTATTCCTTTTAATTTGTTTAGCTCAATAGATGTTAGTACGAATTCTAATTTAGCTGTTTTTGATTGTAAGAACAATCAGATTACATCTTTAGACATAAGTAATAATCCAAATTTAATAGAATTATATTGTAATTATAATTTACTTACGGCTTTAGATGTTACTGTTAACACTCTTTTAGAATCTTTGTGGTGTGATGATAATCAGATATCTACCTTAAATGTAACTAATAATACAGCAATAAAAAATTTAATAATAGATAATAATGATCTTACTTCAATAGATGTTAGTGCAAATATTTTCTTGGAATTGTTCTTTTGTCAAAGAAATGATTTGACATCCTTAGATCTTAGTGGAAATTATTTTCTACAAACAATATGGTGTTTTGATAATCAGTTAACTTCATTAGATATCAGAAACAATAACAATCAAAATATTGGAACAACCTTTTGGGATGTTGATATTACTGGAAATTATAGTTTGTTCTGTGTAGATGTTGACAACCCTGGGTGGTCTATGATGAATTGGACTGTAAATAATGATTGTATTGATAGTTGGAATACATTTAGTTCTAATTGTGGAAATACTTCTAATATAATTGAAGAACACACTACCAACAAAGAACTCTTGCGAACAACAGACCTTTTAGGAAGAGAAACAAAGAACCGACCTCTCTTTTACATCTATAATGATGGAACAGTAGAGAAAAGAAGAGTTATAGAATAATAGTAGCACACCAACCCTCTTCTATTGGTTTTAACCAATTAGAAAGTTCATTCTTTTTCTGTATTGTAAGGTCGTAAAATAAAGTTTCTTTATTTGCATTATCTGCTAATTTGGTGGTAGGTATGCATTTTATAGTATCGTTTATTCTACAGAAAATATTCAATCTGTTTAGTAAAGAAATAGAAAGTTCTTTTTCTAAATTTTGTATCTTATTTTGAAGTATATCAATAGAACAACCACTTGCTCCATTTTTAGTTTCATCCAAAGCAATAATAATAAAGTGATGTTCTAAAATTGTAACCCCAGCAGTTAAGGGTACTTTATGAGATTCCCAATTTTGAAGATGATCAGAAATAGACTTTAGAATATAATTTTCTTGCTCATTTGTTAATTTCTGATCTGCTGCATAAATCCAAATCCTGGACTGATCATCAGTAGTATTAAAATCAACTAACATTATATGTTTTCTGCAATGAGTTCTGCAATATCTAATACTTCAGCCGCACCTTCATTTACAGATTTTACACCATCTGTCATCATGGTATTACAAAACGGACATCCAGTAGCAATAATATCTGGTTTAAGAGCAAGCGCTTCTTCCGTTCTGTTTATGTTAATGTCCTGAGATCCTTTTTCTGGTTCTTTAAACATTTGAGCACCACCGGCACCACAGCAAAAAGAAAGTCGTTTACTTCTTTTCATTTCTACTAATTCAACTCCTAAAAATTTTATCAAATTTCTTGGAGCGTCATATACATTATTAGCTCTCCCTAAATAACATGGATCGTGATAAGTAATCTTCTTTCCACTTAAATCTCCAGTTATTTTCAATTTTCCTTCTGATATTAATTCCTCAATAAACTCAGTATGATGTTGTACTTTATAATCCCCTCCCAAACCTTTGTATTCGTTTTTTAGAGTGTTGTAAGAGTGAGGACAAGTAGTGACAATCCTTTTCACATTATAGGTATTCATTACCTCAATGTTCATCATTGCCTGCATCTGGAAAAGGAATTCATTTCCGGCTCTTTTAGCAGCATCTCCTGATGAAGATTCTTCAGATCCCAAAACACCAAAATTAACCCCTGATTTATTCATTATCTGAACAAATGCTTTTGTTATTTTTTTTGATCTATCGTCAAAACTTCCGGCACTACCTACCCAAAAAAGAATGTCTGCTTCTTTTCCTTCTGCCATAAATTCGGCCATTGTTTTTACTTGTAGTTCACTCATTTTTTTAAGATTTAAAAACTTGAATTGTAACTTCCTTATCTATTAAATCTGTAAATTTACCATCAAATCTGGTTGCCCTTACAATATGGTTATCTACCCAATGGTAGTTTCCACCTCTTGGTTTTCCCATAAGTAACCCATGATACTTAAATCTATTTTCATTTAACCAAACTTCTGTCACTTCCCTGTGTTCTTCAATTCTTGATGTAAAAAAAGTTATGTAATGTCCCTCATCATACCATTTATTTAAAGTTTCTAAAGCGTCTGGATATAGTTTGGCTGTTGCCATTCTTTCTGCTTCTTCATTTGGAATATCATCACAAATTGTACCATCAATATCAATTAAATAATTTTTAAGATCATCTGGTAATACAGGGGAGATATGTTCTCCATCAACAATCTTTTCTACTAATTTATTCATCTTTCCATTTTAATCTGTCAGCAGCGGGGAATTGCCAAGGAGCCCCATTATTCTCCACATTGGTAAACATCATGTTTAGTTCAGTTGGTGCAGCCGATTGTTCCATTACCAAATATCTTCTTAAATCAATTATTACTGAAAGAGGATCTAAATTCATAGGACAAGAGTCTGTACAAGCATTGCAAGTAGTACAAGCCCACAATTCCTCTTTTGTAATATAATCTCCTAAAAGGGATTTATTATCATCAATTCCCTTTCTTTTGTTATCTCCTATTTCTGAAATTCTATCTCTTGTGTCCATCAATATTTTCCTTGGCGATAGCTCTTTACCCGTTTGATTTGCAGGACAATTATCCGTACATCTTCCACATTCAGTACAACTATAAGCATTTAAAAGTTGAACCCAATTTAAATCAGTTGCATCTTTTGCTCCAAAAGTTTGTGGTGGAGAAAACGCTCCTTCAGTAGGAACGGAAAATGGGTCCGCATTTGGATCCATCATTAATTTAACTTCTTTTGTAACAGATTCTAAATTATTAAACTGACCCAAAGGATTGATATTTGCAAAGTAAGTACTCGGGAAGGCAAAGAAAATATGAAGGTGTTTTGAAATCAGAATATAGTTCATAAACCCTAAAATACCTATAATATGAAACCACCAAAAACATCTTTCTAAAAAAATAAGTGAAGACTGTTCCATACCACTAAAAAGTGGGTGTAAAAACTGACTTATCGGATTAGAAAATGTGGTTGAATAATGATCTGCTCCAGCAGAAACCAATAATGTATCTGTTGCATTCATAGTTAAAAATGCTCCCATCAATAAAATTTCAAATATCAGAATTAAGTTAGCGTCTGTTCGTGGCCAAGAAGTCATTTCTTTTGACCAAAATCTTTTAATACGGAGTACATTTCTTCTAATAAGGAAAATTAAACATGCTACTAAAACCAGTATTGCTAATCCTTCAAAAGATGCAATCAGAAAATCATACAAAGAGGTCGGAATTATAGTTGCAAGAAATCGGTGTGTTCCAAAAATTCCATCAACAACAATTTCAATAACCTCAATATTTATGATAAGAAAACCCAAATATACTATGATGTGTAAAACCCCTGCAATAGGTCGCCTGGTCATTTTTGACTGCCCCAAAGCAACACGAATCATATTCCTTAATCGGAGTGGTTTATTATCGCTTCTATCAATCTCCCTCCCTAGTTTAATATTAGAAATTATCTTTTTCAAATTCCAAATAAAAACTCCAATAAAAACAATAAATATTCCTAAAAAAACAAAGTTAGTTATCCCCATTAATCTTGCTTATTATTTAGTCTTTATCCTTTCCTCCAAATACTGAAAACTGAACATATTTTCCAGGATTATTTTTCAAATCTCCTAAAAGTTGTTCTAGTTCTTTTGACGCTTTTTGTAAATTGTTATATAATGCTTTATCGTTTATCAATAAACCTAAACTCCCCTCTTTATTATTGATTTGTTTGGTGATGTTATCAATATTATTCAAAGTAGATAATATATCTGCTTTCGCTAACGAATCGGATAAGGAAGAAAAATTTGAAAGAATGTTTTTTATTTCCGTATTACTCTCGCTAAAACTAGATGATATTGTTTTAAAATTGGATACAATTTCATTTAAGTTTTGCTCATTATTTTTTACAATATTATTTACTGTTAACATTGTACTGGACAGAGTGTTAAATGTATTGTCTAAACTAATTAACGACTTTGTTAAACTTGCTCTTGCATCTTTATTTAATACTGAGGTAATCACTACCATCACTGAGTCAATAGAACTAATTAGTTCCTCCGCTTTATTCTTTAATGGTAAAATCTGAGCATTTACTTCCTGCTGTAAACTTCCTTCTATTTCTCCTATCAATTCAGAACCAGAAACAGCCATTTCCTCTGCATTACCCAATACTAAAGTTATTCCTTTTGAACCCATTAAATCTTGATTTACAATTCGAGCAACAGTATTAATTGGTATGTTAATTTGTTTATCCAAACTAATCATAACCTTCAATTTTTTTTCACTATTCTGATCAAATTCAATTTGTCTGACAAGTCCTACTTGATACCCTTTTATCATTATAGTGTTCCCTACATCCAATCCTCCAATCTCATCATAATAAGCATAAAAGGTATTTCCTTTACTCATCAAATTGAGACCTTTCAGAAAATTAATACCATAGTATAATATAAAAATTGATAGAATGGAAAATATTCCAATTTTAACCGATTTTGACATTTTACCCATAATTTTATTTATTTATTATTTTGCAAATCTAATGCTTCTTTTACACTTATTTGTTTTCCATTATAAAATGCTATTATAAACGCTCCTGAAAAACCATCAGATCTTAATTTTATTTTTTCTTTATCTGCTTTCAATTTGTTAGAGCATGTAAATGTAAGGTATTTATAAGTTCCATTTACCTTTATTTCCTCTACTTTTAAACCATCAAAAATTGGATCGTTAACCATTGGTTTTAAATAAGTACCTATCTGAATCTTAAAAACTACTTCATTTTCCTCTTCTACATCCTTTTCTACTTCAGGAAATTTCGTTCTTTTTTCTATTAAATTATCTTCCTTATTGTCTGATAAACTTTCAATTCCTTCTATTTCTTCTTTATAGGATTTAAAAGCTCTAAAAATTGCAGATGACAAATAAACTTGTCCTATTTTAGAATGAAGGTAATCCTCTTCTTTTGGATTAGTAAGAAAACCGGCTTCAATTAGAATAGATGGCATATTAGCCCTACTAATAACATAAAAGGGAGCTTGTTTCACCCCCCTACTTTTCCTATTTGCTCTTGTATCAAACTCATGCTCTACTTTTTCCGCTATCTTTAAACTCTGGTCGAGATATGTATTTTGAGTTAAACTAAAAACAATATAACTCTCTGGAGTATTCGGATCAAAACCATCATAGTTCTGTTGATAATCATCTTCTAAATAGATTACTGAATTCTCTTTCATTGCAATGTCCATATTAGCTTTTAACTTGCTCATACCCATCACAAATACTCCAGCACCATATGCGTTAGAATTAGTAAAAGCATCACAATGAACTGAAATAAATAAATCTGCATTATTATTATTCGCTAGCTGAGTTCTTTCCCATAATTCTAGAAATTCTTCATTTGTAGTTCTTGTATAAAGAATTTTAATGTCAGGAAAAGCTGATTTTATATATTCTCCTAATTTTAATGAAATAGCTAAAGCAATATGTTTTTCTGTTATCTTATATCTACCAGTCCCTAAATTTCCTGGATCCTTGCCTCCATGTCCTGGGTCAATCACTATTGTTTTAATCTTATTTTCTGTATTCTGACTAAATGAAAAATTAAAGGATAAAGGAATTAGAAGAAAACACAAAAAAATGCGTTTACTAATTGGATTAATTGAATGATAGATTTTACTTAGTTTTGCCAATCTAGAATTTATAATAGTTCTACACACAAAAATAACACTTAGATTGAATATTAAAATAATAATAGTAAGCTTATTCATTTTCTTATTAACAGGGATTTTTAATAATTCCTGGGCGAAACTACAGCAAATTACTGAAGACACTTTATCTAACGTAAACAAAGAAGAAATAATTGAATATCAGATTGAAAGATATGCTAATGACTCAATAATTCAGGATTTAGAAAATAAAAAAATACTCTTATTTGGTAATGCAAAAATTATATATGGAGACATAACTATTAGTGCAAATTACATTGAAATAGACTGGAATAATAGCACAATAAATGCAAAACCCACAACTGATAGTATTGGAGAGTTTATTGGTTTTCCGGTTTTCACTGAAGGAAAAGATAGCTTTAAAGCAACTGAAATTTTATATAATTTCAAAAGTAAGAAATGTATTGTCAGTAAAATTATTACTAAAGAGGGAGAAGGATACATACACGGATTGAAAGTTAAAAAAATGGAGGATAATGTTTTGTATCTGAAAAAAGGACAATACACCACTTGTGACAAAGAAAAACCACATTACTCTATAAAGGCAAATAAAATTAAACTTGTGCCGAAAAAACAAATTGTAACTGGCCCTGCATATCTTACTTTTTTCAACATCCCTGCTCCACTTTTACTTCCATTTGGATTTTTTCCAAACACAAGTAAAGAGAGTTCTGGAATTTTAATACCTTCCTATGGGGAGTCTGCAAATTTGGGTTTCTTTTTAAAAGATGGTGGATATTATTTTACTTTAAACGACTACATGGATTTTAGTGTAAAAGGAGATATCTACACAAAAGGGAGTTGGAGAACTAAAACAAATTTCAGATACAAGAATAGGTACAAATACAATGGAAATCTTAAAGTAAACTTGGGAAAGATAATAAATAGTGAAAAAGGATTTCCTGATTATAGTGAACAAAAAGACTTCTTTATTCGGTGGAACCATAGACAAGACCCAAAAGCAAATCCTACTTTTAGTTTTTCTGCAAATGTAAATGCAGGAAGCAACACATATCATAAAAACAATACTTTTAGCAACACTAAAGATTATTTGACAAATACTTTTTCATCTAGCATAAACCTAAGTAAAAGATGGGAAGGAACTCCCTTTAATATCTCTTCAAATTTAGGTCACAATCAAAATACTAAAACACAGAAAGTAAACCTTACCCTACCAAATATTGATTTTAGTATGAACAGGATTTTTCCATTCAAAGGATTAGGAAAAAGTGGAAAAAAATATTGGTATCATAAAGTAGGAATAAGATACAATATGAATACTAAAAATGAACTTTCTGTAGCGGATTCTCTCTTATTTCACAATAGCACATTGAGTTCATTTAATTCTGGTATGAGACACAATATTCCTATAAGTAGTTCTTTTAAAATGTTTAAATATTTTACGGTTTCTCAAAATATCAATCTTTCTGAAAGGTGGTATCTTTCCCAAATACAAAGAACATGGAATGGCTCTGAAGTAATAACTGACACATTGGATAAATTTACAAGAGGTGGGGAATATAATCTATCTAGTTCTATAAATACCAAAATATATGGAATAGCTCAATTTAAAAAAGGAAAAATAGCTGCTTTTCGACATGTCTTAACTCCTAACTTATCTTTTAATTACAATCCAAGTTTTGCAGATGAAAAATTCGGATTTTACAAATCGGTTCAATCTGATAGTTTAGGAAATACAGAAATTTATTCAATAACTGAAAATGGAATTTACGGCAGTCCCCGAAAAAATGAATCTGGAAATATCACCTTAAATTTATCTAATATTTTTGGAATGAAAATAAGAACTAAAAAAGACACAACTGAGACAATTAAAAAGATAAAACTAATTGAAAGTTTAAACATAAACTCATCATACAACATATTTGCTGACTCTTTAAATTTTAGTAATATTAGTTTAAATTTAAGAACAAAACTTTTCAATTCACTAAACATTACATTTAGCAGTAATTTTGATCCTTATGTAAAAACAAATAATGGAAGGTTAAATACTTTTGAATTTTCTGAAAACAAGCGACTTGCTAGATTTACAAACTCAAATACTTCTATTGGATTTAGCCTGAGTGATAAGACTTTTAAAAAATCAACTGTAAAAGATACCCTTAAAGTTGAAGAGGAAGCGCGAGACTTCTATAATATCCCTTGGAATTTGAATATGAATTATACTTATTCATTTAACAAAGGACATTTATCTTCCGCAGAGTCCATTTCCAATCAGAATATTAGTTTTTCAGGTAACCTGAAAATTACTCCAAAATGGAAAATAGGGTTCCATTCTGGATACGATTTTACAGATAAAGAATTTACCTATACATCATTGGATCTATACAGAGATTTGCACTGTTGGGAAATGCTATTCCATTGGATTCCAACTGGATTTCACAGAAGTTACACCCTTACAATTAGGGTGAAAGCACCAATGTTAAAAGATTTAAAACTAGAAAGAAAGAAGGATTGGATTAATCCTGACTTTAATTAAGATTCAATCCAATTTTTTATTATGGTAATTCCTTTATCTGTTAATACAGATTCTGGATGAAATTGAATACCTTTTAAATCATATTCTTTATGAGAAATAGACATTATCAATCCTGCTTCATTTTCGGAAGTAATTTCTAAACAAGTTGGTAATGTACTCTTATCCACCACCCAAGAATGGTAGTGACCAATTGTGAATTTTTTAGGTAAATTTTTAAACAAAACATCCTCTGAAAGAACATTATTTTCAGAAGTAATTCCGTGCTTTACTTTTTTAAGATTTTTAAGTTTGGCTCCAAAAAATTCTGCAATTGCTTGATGTCCTAAACATATTCCCAAAATAGATATTGTTTTGTAATTTTGTTTTAAGAAATTAAAAATATTTGTGTGGTCGGATGGTAAAGATGGTCCGGGTGATAAAATTATTTTATTGTAATCTGAAATATTTATATTCTCCAGATTATCATTTCTTACCACATCACATTTAATCGCAAACTGAGAAACATAATGATGGAGATTATAGGTGAATGAATCAAAATTATCAATAATTAAAACCTTCAACTCTAATGGTATTTTTCTAATTCTGATTCAATATTTTCCAATACCATTTCAATTCCTTTTTCAAAAGAAATTTTATGCTTCCATCCTAAATTATTAACTCTATTTACATCCATTAATTTTCGGGGAGTACCATTTGGGTAAGTTTTATTAAAAAATATATCACCCTCAAATTCTACTTTCTCTTTTATTATTTCTGCTACTTGAAAAATACTATGTTCTACTCCTGTTCCTACATTAACAAAAGAAGAATCATTGTAATTTTCCATCAGAAAAAAACATGCATCTGCACAATCGTTAACATGTAAAAATTCACGTAAAGGAGTTCCGTCTCCCCACACTTCCACTGAAGCTGAATTATTTTGTTTTGCTTCATAAAACTTTCTCAATAAAGCTGGAACTAAATGAGAGGTTTGTAAGTTATAGTTGTCATTAGGACCATATAAATTTGTTGGCATAGCAGATATAAAATTACATCCATATTGCATTCTATAAAACTCGCACATTTTTATCCCAGATATTTTTGCAATTGCATAAGGTTCATTAGTAGACTCTAATAAACCTGTAAGTAAATATTCTTCTTTTAAAGGTTGAGAAGCTAATTTAGGATAAATACACGAGCTTCCTAAAAATAATAGTTTTTTTACTCCACTTTTATACGATTGATGAATTATATTATTTTGAATCATCATATTATCGTACAGAAACTCTGCCTTGTAAGTATCATTAGCTAAGATACCACCTACTTTTGCAGCTGCCATAAATACATATTCCGGTTTTTCCAGATCAAAAAAATCTTTTACTTCTATCTGATTTCTTAAATCTAATTGTGAAGAAGACCTTACAACTATATTATCAAATCCTTCTGATTTTAACAATCTGAAAATAGAGGACCCTACCATTCCGTTATGACCTGATATGTATATTTTAGAGTTTTTACGCATCATTGTTCGGTCTCTTAAAAAACTGACTTAATTTAGATAATGGTTTTATTATCCTTATAAATAAAGGAGGATAAAATCCATTCATTTTCCAAGCAATATAGTCCTCATTATTACCTCTTAACCTATTCCAAATAGAGTAATTACTTATTCCTCCAATTCTCATTTTTACTAGTATTTTTGGTAAATAACTTACAGATATTTTATTTTTATATAATAACCTTATAATCATTTCATAATCTGCAGCACTTTTCAAACGAATAGAGTACAGTCCAAATTCATCATAAACTTTCTTTTTTACAAAAAAAGTAGGGTGAGGAAGTGTCCATCCTTTCCTGATTTTAGCCATGGAAAAATGTTTTGACTGCCAATATCTTGTTACTTTATCTGTCTGTTCATCATCCACATAAACCAAGTCCCCATAAACAGAATCTGTGTCATGATCATTAAACTTTTTAACTACATCTGAAATAATATGATTGCAAGGATAAAAATCATCAGAATTTAAAACTCCAATTACATCACCTGTAGCTGCTCTGATTCCTTTGTTCATTGCATCATAAATTCCATCATCCTGCTCTGATATAAAGTATGATATCTTATCTCCACAAGACTTGATAATATCAATTGTTCCATCCGTAGATTTTCCATCAATAATTATATGTTCTACATTATTATAATCCTGAGAAAACACACTTTCTATTGTTTCTTTAATCGTTTCTTCACCATTAAATGTAACTGTGATTATTGATATTTTTGGATTTTTATTCATCTTTCTTTATTATAAAGACATGGCAATTACCATTTGTTCTATCATATTTTTCTAAACTGCAATTATTATTATCTATCCAAACCTGAACATCCTTTTTAGATTGAAAGGTTGCTACTGGCGTAATAAAATAATCGTAAAATATATTTCTTGTTTCTTGCAAACTTAACTTTTGTTTTCTGAATATTCTGTACATTAAAAAATGTAAAAGTACAAAAGTATTTTCCATAATAAAATTACCAACTTTAGTTTTATTTAAAATTCGTAAAAAAGCACCAACGTATTTATACAAAAAAGGATAATATCTGTACTTTTTGTAAATTGCTAAGTACAATAATCCATTTGGCTTTAAAACCCTTACACATTCCTTAAAAGCTCCAACCGTATCCCCAGTATGATGTACTACTCCATCACTAACAACTAAGTCTGAAAAATCAGAATCTAATGGAATTTCTAAATTATTACCAAGTACTAATTTCAAATTA
>Ga0257121_1002599_pt1 | contig 12642 bp, 10 predicted proteins | sample SI106_100metaG_FD_190180 | JGI IMG/M metagenome (GOLD analysis project Ga0257121, IMG submission 190180) | Marine microbial communities from Saanich Inlet, British Columbia, Canada - SI106_100 | ecosystem: Environmental > Aquatic > Marine > Inlet | place: Canada: British Columbia | collected... | reverse complement strand
CATTAAAAATCTAGAGTCTGAGATAGAAAAATTAAAAGATCCATATAATCAAGATGGTCTTTCCGAGGTAGACACTCAAAAAATATCTAGTACTCAAGCTGAGCTTGATGAAAAATTAAAAGACATATATTCCAACCTTGACCCTTGGCAAACCACGATGGTTGCTCGTCATGAAGATAGACCAAAATCAAAGTTTTTTATCGATAATTTGTTTGATGATTTCATTTCTTTATCAGGAGACCGTTATTATGGCGAGGATAAATCTGTTTTAACTGGATTTGCAAAATTTAATGGCACTTCAGTTTTAGTAATAGGTCAAGAAAAAGGTGAAAATTTAGAAACCAGAATTGAAAGAAATTTTGGGATGATGAGACCTGAGGGTTATCGTAAAACAATTCGATTAATGAATTTAGCAAATAAATTTAATATCCCGATAATATCATTTATAGACACGCCAGGAGCATACCCAGGTGTTGGAGCAGAGGAAAGAGGTCAAGCTGAGGCTATTGCTAAGTCAATTGAATGTTGTATGGAGCTTAGCGTTCCAACCTTAGCAATTATCATTGGTGAAGGGGGTTCAGGAGGTGCGATAGCATTGGCATCCTCTAACAAAGTAATTATGTTAGAAAATGCAATTTATTCAGTAATTTCTCCAGAAGGATGTGCGACCATTTTATGGAGAGATCCAAAAAAAATGCTTGATGCCGCAAAAGCAATGAAACTTTCAGCAAAAAGTTTGTTAGAATTAAATGTTATTGATGAGATAATTCCCGAACCGCTTGGAGGCGCCCATAGAGATAGAGATCAAATGCTAGTAGGTCTAAGAGACTCTATAACAAAAAATTTAAATTACTTTAAAGATCTATCATCTGAAGAAATAATGAATGAAAGAAAAAATAAATTTTTAAAAATTGGAAGAAACAAAGGGTTTATTAGTAACTCTGAAGATTTAAGTACTTTGACAGTTAGTAATAACAATCTTGATAAAATTTTCAAATCAAAAAGATTTTTAATAGGTTCCACAATTGTGGGCTTAGTTTTATTACTTATTGCTTTTATTCTATTTTAATATTTATAAAGCACCACAGCAATGTTTAAATTTTTTTCCAGATCCACAAGAGCAAGGCTCGTTTCTGCCAATTTTTTTTCCACTTTTAATGTGATCTAACATTGATTTTTTTTCTTTTTCTTGATGATCTGTAACAACTTTTAAATTCATTAATATAGTTACAAAATCTAATTTTAATTTATCTAGCAAGTTAGAAAATAGATCAAAGGCCTCTTTTTTATACTCAATTAAAGGGTCTCGTTGTCCATAAGACCTGAGTCCAATTACTTGTCTCAACTGTTCAAGATATTGAATGTGTGATTTCCAATTTAGATCTATTGATTGTAAAAAAATTCTTTTTTCAATTTCTTTTGCGTGATCCTCACCTAAAAGTTTAATTCTTTCTTCTCTTGAGTCTGAAAATTTATTTATAATCTTTTCTTTTATCTCTTCATCTTTTGCAGAAATTAATTCTTTTAATTCTAGTTCATCAAAACTTTTACCAACAATCTGTTTAAGACGATTACTAAACTCATTACTTTTAGGATTTGATAAATTTTTAATTTTTAATTTAATAATATCTTGAATTATTTCTTTCAAAAATTCATCAGAGTAGTCAAATATGTTTAGACTATTCATTGCATTTTTCCTTTGAGAAAATATGACATGTCTTTGATCGTTCAAAACATTGTCAAATTTAATTAAAGTTTTTCTAATGTCAAAGTTTCTAGCTTCCACTTTTTGTTGAGCTCTTTCTAGCGCTTTGTTTATCCATGGGTGATCAATGCTTTCACCATCTCTAAGTCCTAATTTTTCTAACATTTTATTCATAGACTCTGATCCAAAAATTCTCATTAAGTCATCTTCAAGACTTACATAAAATATAGAGCTTCCTTCATCACCTTGTCTTCCAGCTCTACCTCTTGCTTGATTATCAACTCTTCTAGACTCCATTCTTTCAGTTCCGATAACGAATAACCCACCCAAAGATTTTATTTTGCTTTTATCTGTTTTAAGTTGACCCTCTTCAATAGATCCTTTTTTACCACCAAGCTGAATGTCTACGCCCCTTCCAGAAATACTTGTTGTAATAATAACTGATTTTTCTTTACCAGCGCTAGCTATTATATCTGCTTCATTTTCATGATTTTTAGCATTTAAAACAATATGTTTTATATTTTTTTTCTTAAGTAAAGTTGAATAGATTTCTGATTTGTTGATGCTTGATGTAAAAATTAATATTGGTTGGCCTGCCTTGTGATGATCAACAATTTTTTCAATAATTGCATCATTTTTTTCATTTTCTGTTCTAAAAATTTGATCATTATAATCTTTTCTAATCATTTCATTATTAGTTGGAATAATCACAACCTCTAAATTGTAAATTTCAAAAAACTCTTCAGACTCTGTTGCGGCGGTACCAGTACATCCTGATATTTTTTTATAAAGTTTAAAATAATTTTGATATGTTATTGACGCTAGAGTTTGATTTTCTGCTTGAATATTTATTCTCTCTTTTGCTTCTAAAGCTTGGTGCAAACCATCACCAAATCTTCTGCCTTCAAGTATCCTACCTGTCAGTTCATCGATTATTTTTAAATTTTTATCTCTAACAATATAATCTTTACCCTTTTCAAACAAATGATTGGCTCGAAGTGCTTGGTTGACGTGATGCACTAAATATAAATTTTCAGGATCATAAAAGTTATTATTCTTCAAAATACCTGCGTCAGAAAAAATTTTTTCAACATTATTAATTCCATCATTTGTTAAAAGAATACTTTTATCTTTTTCATCTACTTCATAATCTTTATTATTTAAATGGTTTATAAGTTTATCTACAGCTAGATATTGAGCTGTTTTATCTTCAGCTGAACCCGATATAATTAAGGGTGTTCTGGCTTCATCAATTAGACATGAGTCTATTTCATCAACTATAGAAAATGAATGTTCTCTTTGAACCATCTCATTTTCTGAAAATTTCATATTATCTCTCAGGTAATCAAATCCTAGCTCACTATTTGTGGCATATGTGATGTCAGAATTATAATTCTTCTTTCGCTCATTATCATCTTGATTATTATTGATATAACCTGATGATAAACCTAAAAAATTATATATCTGACCCATTTCTATTGAGTCTCTTTTTGCGAGATAATCATTTACAGTTACAATATGAACACCTTTTCCAACAAGAGCATTTAAATAAGCAGCAAGAGAAATTGTAAGAGTTTTTCCCTCGCCTGTTTTCATTTCTGCAATTTTACCTTCGTGAAGGACAACACCGCCAACTATTTGAACATCGAAGTGCCTTTCATTACGTATTCTTTTTGAAGCCTCTCTTACTAATGCAAACGCTTCAGGCAAAAGTTCGTTTAAGGTTTTTCCTTGTTTAATTTGCTCTTTATATTCTTGAGTTTTCCTTGGAAAATCTAAGTCATCAAGTTTTTTGAATTCATCTTCAAGTGAATTTATTTTTTTTACAATTCTATCAATTCTCTCAAGTTCTTTTTGATTGCTAGATTTGATGAATTTTGAAATTAAATTTATTGGATTAAACATGACTATTTGATTTATTCTTTACATATATCGTTTAATATATGTATTAAATAAATATTTTAAATACTATGGGAATTAATTTAACAAATTTTTTATCATCAAAATCAAAAAACACAAGAATGATTGATTTTCAGGACTTAGACCATATTGATGGCTTGTCAATTTCAGTCGTTAGCGCAAACTTATATAAAGATAATAGGGACGATCTATCAATGTTTTATTTTAGGGAGGGTGCAAATTATGCCTCAGTTTATACTCAATCTAAAATAATATCTGAAAATATAAGATGGAATTTAAACCAAAGTAGTAAAAAAATATATTCACTTGTTGTAAATACAAGAAATGCCAATGCTTTTACAGGTAAAGAAGGTTATGAAAGTTTGAAAAAATTGGCTTATCTAATCTCCAAAAAATTAACTGAAAAACAAATAGAAGATGAAGAAATCTCAAAAAAAATTACACCTAAAGAAATTATATTTGGCTGCACAGGCACTATTGGCGAAACCTTCCCTTATGAAAAAATTGCTGATCAGATCCCAAGTTTAGTAGATAAAATTAGGTATACTCAAAATAAATTTATTTGGATAAAAGCGAGTTTGGGAATTATGACCACAGACACTAAGCCTAAATTGGCAATGGAGGAATGTAAAATTGGGAATGAAAAAATTAAAATTTATGGAATAGCCAAAGGTTCAGGAATGATATACCCAAATATGGCAACTACATTAGCTTACATTTTTACAGATGCTAGCTTATCAAATGATATTCTAAAAAAGTTATTAAAAAAAAATATAACAACAACATTTAATGCAATCTCATGCGATGGAGACACTAGTACTAATGACATGGCAACGATTTTTGCAACCCGTAAAGTTAGCAACCCTATAATTAAAAGCATTAATGATAAAAAGATTAGAAGTTTTGATATTGCTCTAAATAATGTTTTGTTAAATTTGGCAAAAAGAGTTGTATCTGATGGTGAAGGATCTTCTAAATTTATAACAGTCAATGTCAAAAAATGTAAAAATGAAGCTGATGCAAAAAAAATTGCTTTTTCAATAGCTAACTCACCCCTAGTCAAAACTGCAATTGCAGGAGAAGATCCTAATTGGGGTAGAATTGTGATGGCCATTGGTAAAGCTGGTCCAAAAATTAATTTAAAAAAATTATCAATTAAGTTTGGAAATATAAAATTAATACAGGATGGTAAATTACACCAAGGCTATGATGAAAAAATCGTGGCAAATTACATGAAGAATGAAAATATTGATTTAAATATTGAGATATCAACCGGGGCTAAAAATTTTACAGTCTATACAATGGATTTAACAAATGAATATATTAAAATTAATGCTGACTATAGAAGCTGATATGTTAAAATTACCAATCATTTCCAATGATTAAATATAAATTAACTTGTAATGATTGTAATATAGTCTTTGATAGTTGGTTTGCCTCTTCAAAAGAATATGAAAAATTAAAACAAAAAAAATTTTTAGTTTGTCATAATTGTAATTCTCAAAAAATTAAAAAAACTTTAATGGCGCCTCAGATAATTAATAGTAATAAAAAACCAAAAGATGCATTTGAAGCTGCAAAACATAAGAACATTAAAAAAACTATTAAAGATTATCAAAAATTCATTAAAGGCAATTTTAAATATGTTGGTGAAAATTTTGCTTATGAAGCTAGATCAATTCATTATGATAAAAAAAAGAAGATCAAAAATATATATGGTAATGCATCCAAGCAAGATCTAAGAGAATTAAAAGAAGAAGGTATTGAAACTCAAGTGATACCCTGGTTAGATGAAACAGACAGCTAATTCTTTTTGAATTTTGCTATATAATTCACTGATACATCTTTTGAAATATTCCACTCATCTTTAATAATATTAAAATGCATTCCATCTAATTTTTTTAAAAATAAATTATTATTTTTTAGAATGTTTTTAAGATCTTCAGGTTTTACAAATTTTTCCCATTCGTGTGTTCCAATAGGCAGCCATCTCAAAATATATTCTGCCCCAACAATTGCAAGCATGTATGATTTTAGAGTTTTATTTATAGTTGCAACAAACATTAATCCATCTTTTTTAAGAAGATTTGAACAAGATTGTAAAAAAAATTTAATGTCATCAACATGTTCGACTATTTCCATATTTAAAATAACGTGAAATTTTTTATTAATCTTCAATTTTTCTGGAGATGAGCATAAGTATCTAATATTTAGTTTACTTTTTTTTGCATGAAGTTTTGCAATTTTAATATTTTTAGATGAGGCATCTATTCCAGTTACATTAGCTCCCAATCTTTGCATAGGTTCAGAAAGTAATCCACCCCCACAACCAATATCTAAAATATTTATTTTTTCTAAAGGCTTTGTATTATTTTTTAATTTAAAATTATTAATTATATTTTCTTTTATATATTTTATGCGTATAGGGTTAAACTTATGAAGGGGTTTAAATTTTCCTTTTGGATTCCACCATTCGGTAGCAATTTTTGAAAATTTTTCTATTTCTTTTTTATTTATAGTGTTCATAATGGATAATTAGTTGACATAACAATTAAGATGTATTTTATCAAACATTAATTAAATTATTATAATTAAATTAAATCAATGAAAACTGTTGTACTAAAATTTGGCGGAACATCTGTAGGAAATATCGATAGGATAAAAAAAGTTTGCAAAATTATTGCTTCTTACAAAAAGAAAAAGAATAGAGTGGTTGTAATTTCATCTGCAATGAGTGGAGTCACAAATGATCTTATTAATAAAGCTAAATTAATAAGTAATAATTTTGATAAAGCTGAATATGACACGTTAGTGTCTACTGGTGAACAAGTTTCATGTGCTCTTATTGCTGGACGATTAAAACATGCTGGATTTAAATCCAGATCTTGGATGTCGTGGCAAATACCTATAGTAACAGAGGGACCATATTCTGGTGCAAGAATTAACAATGTAATTGTTAGAGAGCTAAATACTTATCTAAAAAGTGGTGGCATTCCTGTTATTACCGGCTTTCAAGGTGTAAATAATGAATTCAGATTAACTACTATCGGCAGAAGTGGTTCAGATGCAACGGCTATAATGTTGGCAAAATTTGTAAAAGCTGATGAATGTATAATTTATACTGATGTCGATGGAGTTTATACTACTGATCCAAAACAATATAAAAATGCAAAAAAAATTAAAAAAATTTTTTATGATGAAATGTTAGAGATGGCATCTTTAGGATCAAAAGTTATGCAACCAACCTCTGTTCAAGATGCCAAATTGAATAACATTGATATCAAAGTTAAATCATCATTTGTAACTAAACCTGGAACGTTAATAACGAATTCTAAAAAAGCTTTTAGTGATCAAATTATTACTGGAATTTCATCAACAAAAAACGACTCCAAAATTACAATCATAGGAGTCAAAGATAGGCCAGGTGTTGCAGCTTCCATTTTTAAACCATTATCTCAAAATCTAATTAATGTTGATATGGTAGTTCAAAATATTTCACTAAATGGAAAAGAAACAGATTTAACATTCACAATTAAATCTGAAGATTTGAAAAGAACGGAAAAACTGATTAAACAAAATAGAAAGATATCCTATAAACAATTATCTCATGACAAAGATGTTTCGAAAGTATCAATTATAGGTGTGGGAATGATTACAACACCGGGAATAACATATAGAATGTTTCAGGCATTAGCTTTAAAAAAAATAAATATTTTAGTAATTTCTACATCTGAAATTAAAATTTCTGTTTTAGTTTCTACTAAAAATGTAAAAAAAGCAGTAGCTGCTTTACATAAAGAATTTAAACTAGATTAAAACTTATGAGCCTTAGGCCTTTTAGAAATATTAATCGAAAAAAAACCAAAGTAATAAATGTTGGAGATGTCAAAGTAGGAGGCCTTAACCCTATTACTGTTCAATCAATGACTAATACACTCACTACTGACGTTAAGGCAACTATTAATCAAATTAATGAAATGTATGAAGAAGGTGCAGATTTAGTTAGAGTTTCTTGTCCAGATAAAAATTCATCATTAGCTTTGAAGGAAATTTCTAGAAATGTTCAAGTACCAATTATTGCTGACATACATTTTCATTACAAAAGAGCCATAGAGGCTGCAGAAAATGGTGCAAAATGTCTTAGAATTAATCCTGGAAATATTGGGGATAAAGATAAAATTCATGATGTGTTGAGTGCAGCGAAGAACAACAATTGTTCAATTAGAATTGGAGTAAATGCTGGCTCACTTGAAAAAGATATTTTAGAAAAATATGAAGAACCATGTCCAGAAGCATTAGTTGAAAGTGCTATAAGAAATATTAAAATTTTAGAAGATCAAAATTTTTTAAATTTTAAAGTTAGCGTTAAATCTTCAGATGTTTTTCTATCAATCGCTGCATATCGACAACTTTCAAAGGTAATGAACTATCCCTTGCATCTTGGAATAACTGAGGCAGGAAGCTTTATATCAGGCAGTGTCAAGTCTTCTATAGGATTGGGCTCACTTCTTTTAGATGGAATCGGTGATACTATTAGAGTTTCACTTTCAGACGATCCAGTAAAAGAAGTTAAAATTGGAAATGAGATTCTAAAATCATTGGGTTTAAGAAATAGAGGAGTAAAAATAATATCTTGTCCATCGTGTGCAAGACAGGCTTTTCAAGTAATAGACACAGTTAAAATTCTAGAGGAAAAACTATGTCACATTAAAACGCCCGTCACATTATCAATTATTGGATGTGTTGTTAATGGCCCTGGAGAAGCGGCTATGACTGATGTAGGGATTACTGGTGGTGGAAAAGGTAGTAATATGCTTTATTTATCTGGAGTTCAAAGTGAAAAAGTTCTATCAGATGACATTATAAACAAAGTAGTTTCAGAAGTTGAAAAGAAAGCTTCTGAATTAGAAAAAAAATCATGATCCCCAATAAAACTATAGAAGATCTTATATCAAAACATTCTCTGCTAGAGAAAGATTTATCTTCTGGTGAATTAGAAAAAAAATTATTTGCAGAAAAATCTAAAGAATATTCAGATGTAAATGAGATTATAGACAACGCTAAAAAATATATTTCTTATGCAGAGGATAAAAAAGAATTAGAAAAAATTTTACAGGACATTTCGGGAGACGAAGAGCTCAAAAGCATGGCAGAACAAGAGCTTACAGAGTTGCAATCTGAATATGAGATAAATGAAAAGAAACTAAAATTATTTTTATTGCCAAAAGATGAAGCAGATAAAAAAAATGCAATTATAGAGATCAGAGCTGGAACAGGAGGACTAGAAGCAAGTTTATTTGCTTCAGACCTTTTTAAAATGTATGAAAAAGTTAGTCATAAAAAAAAATGGACACTTGAATTAATATCCATATCTAGAAGTGATGCGGGTGGTTTAAAAGAGGTAATAGCTTCAATCAAAGGAACCAATATTTATTCAACACTTAAATATGAAAGTGGAGTTCATAGAGTTCAAAGAGTACCAGACACAGAAACCCAAGGACGAGTTCATACATCTGCTGCAACAGTTGCCGTACTACCTGAGGCTGAAGAGGTAGATCTTAAAATAAATGATTCAGATTTAAGAATAGACGTTTTTAGAGCTGGCGGACCAGGAGGACAATCTGTAAATACTACAGATAGCGCAGTAAGAATAACTCATATTCCAACAGGATTATCTGTCTCTCAGCAAGATGAAAAATCTCAACATAAAAATAAGGCAAAAGGTATGAAAATTTTAAGAGCAAGATTATATGAATTAGAAAGGACTAGAATTGATCAAGAAAGATCTCATGACAGAAAAGCTAAAATTGGAACAGGTGATCGGTCTGAAAGAATTAGAACATATAATTTTCCACAAGGAAGAGTTACAGATCATAGAATAAATTTAACACTTCATAGATTAGAGGAATTTTTAGAAGGAGAGGCGTTTGATGAGATGATCGAGTCCTTAACCTTGCGAGCACAAGAAGACAGTCTAAGTAATTTAAAATAAATGAATATTAAGTCAGCAATTTTAGTAGGAACAAATATATTGAAAAATCAATATATTCAAACTGCGCAACTAGATACTGAAATCTTAATGGCTAAAGCACTTAACAAAGATCGAAAATATATTATTCTAAATAATGATAAAAATTTACAGAATAAAAATTTAAAATTTTTTGAAAAATTAGTTAAAGAACGTGCATCAAAAAAACCAATTGCTTATCTAATTAATAAAAAATTTTTTTGGAACTCTGATTTTATCGTAACTAGTGACACATTAATACCAAGACCAGATACAGAATTATTAATAGAGCAAATATTAAATTTAACCAAGTATAAAAGTAAAATGAATATATTAGATATTGGAGTTGGATCTGGATGTATTCTTTTAACAATTTTAAAAGAAAGAAAAAATTTTTATGGAACTGGAATAGATATTAGTAAAAACTGTTTAAATATAAGCAAATTAAATGCAAAAAAACTCAATGTAGCTACAAGAACAAAATTTTATAAAACAGATGTTGACAAATTTGATCAAGGCAAATATGATTTAATTGTATCTAATCCTCCTTATATTAATAAATATGATTTAAAATATTTGGAAAAAGATGTTGTTGGTTTTGAACCAAAGTTAGCGCTTGATGGTGGATTGGATGGATTATCAGAAATCAGAAAAGTTGTAAAAAAATCATCTGAGCTGATTAAAAAAAATGGTAAATTTGTTTTAGAGATTGGTTTTAATCAAAAAAATAAAGTAATTAATTTATTAAAAAAAGAAGGTTTTTATATAAACAGTACCTTAAAAGATCTTGCAAATAATGATCGATGTATTGTTAGTACAAAATATAACTAATTAAATTTATGGTAACATTTAGAAATAATAGCAATATTAGAAGAAGTAATTTTAGAAGAAATGATAGAAATTTTAAAAGTAATGGAGATAGACCCAAATTTGGATCAAATTATTCAAATAATGAAAACTTTAAAAGAAAAGTCCCTGGCAGAAACAATCATAATGCGTCTAAATTAATTGAAAAATATAACGACTTAGCGAGAGAGGCATCTTCTAATGGTGATAAAATTTTATCGGAAAATTATCTTCAACACGCAGACCATTTTACAAGGATTTTAAATGAGCAAGATCTACTTAAAAAAGAGAGATTTGCTGAAAATAAACCAACAAATAATGAAAACTCTTTAGATGAAAAATCAATTAAAGCTGATGAAATTTCTAAAGATAAAACTGATGAAGTCTCTGAAGATAAAATTATCAAAAAAACTAAAGATGAGACTGAAGTGAAAAAAGAGGTTAAATCACAGCCAGAGGTAAGTTAATCTAAACCAATAATTTTTTCTGATTTAAGCACATCTAATTTTATTTTATTAGTCTCAAACAATTTTCTTTCTACACCTTTTAAAATTTTACCAGAAGGAAGTTTTAATTTTTGTGAATTAACTTTTTTTCCATTAACGATAACTTCATAATGTAAATGAGGACCTGTTGATTTTCCTGTAGAGCCTACATATCCTATTGTTTGACCTTGTTTTACTCTGACTCCACTTTTTATTCCTCTAGCAAATTTTGACATATGAGCATATATAGTTTCATAAGTTGAATTGTGTTGTATCTTAATACAATTACCACCTCCACCACACCAACCAGCTTTTTTAATTACACCATTACCTGAGGCCATGATGGGAGTTCCTTTGGGAGCTGCAAAATCAGTTCCTCTATGCATTTTATTAAATCCATCTATAGGATGTTTCCTCATGCCAAAAGATGAAGATAGCCTAGCACCATTAATTGGAGTTTTCATTAATGCTTTTTGCACACTTTTTCCATTTTTGTCATAATGACCTTCACTTCCTTCTTTATTGAAATAATAAAGAGAGTTATCTTGACCACTTAATTTAAGATTTGCAAAAAGAATTTCTCCAGTTTCAATTACCTTATTATTCTTATCTTTATATACTTCGTACATAATTTGAAATTTATCATGTTTTTGAATATCTCTTTGAAAGTCTACTTGAAAACCATAAATTCTTGCAAACTCAATTATAGTATTAGCAGGAATACTCATATCTGTTGCTGACTTATAAAGGCTTTGTAAAATTATATTCTCTTTGAATATAATTTGCTTATTTAATTTTATACTTAAAATTTCTTGAGAAAAGTTATCTTCATTAATATTTCTTTTTAAATATATTCTTTCCGTATTGGAAATTTGAAAGACAAATTCTTTAATCTTATTATTTGCCTGATCTAAATTTATCTGAATACTTTGCCTGGTGTTAAGCTTATTAAGATTAACTTTTTTGATAAGGTTTTTTTTTATGATTATAATTTCATCGGCATTAATAGAATAAAAATTTAATATTTTATCAAAAGTTTCACCAGATTTTACTTTATGATTAATTTTTTTATATTTTGGTTTTAAATTGTTAATGATTTGATTTAAAGTTTTTTGAAAATAAATATTATTTACAATATTTTGATATTTTTGAACGTTAATATCTCTTTTATAATTATAAAATGTAATCGAGATAATGGTAATAATTATTAAAAGTATTAATGAAAAAATTTGAAATTTTTTTATAATTTTTTTTTTAAAATTTTTTAACATTTATAATTGTTTGAGACACAATTATTAGTTTAGGGTAATGAAAAAATCAAAAAAAACCCAATAAAATCATATATTTTTACTTATTTTTTTATTCTTAAATGCTTGATTTCCTTTTATTTTAGCCTATAAGCACTGAACTTTCTCAGTAAAATTATTGTTAATACAATAAATAAGTGAGGATTATTGAGCCTTTTTGCTCAATTAGCTATTTAAAAAGTAAAAATTTAAGAAGAGAAGTGTGGACGGTTAAGGTTACCAAAATTTGTCGTACACACTTCAAAATTATATAAATTTTATTCTTAGAATTTATATAGAAGCTAGTGTGCGCCGTTTTTAAACTTGAGAGTTTGATCATGGCTCAGAACGTACGCTGGCGGCACGCCTAACACATGCAAGTCGAACGAAGTA
>Ga0257121_1002596_pt1 | contig 12650 bp, 13 predicted proteins | sample SI106_100metaG_FD_190180 | JGI IMG/M metagenome (GOLD analysis project Ga0257121, IMG submission 190180) | Marine microbial communities from Saanich Inlet, British Columbia, Canada - SI106_100 | ecosystem: Environmental > Aquatic > Marine > Inlet | place: Canada: British Columbia | collected... | reverse complement strand
GGGCACCGTTCCTTAAGGCATGTTTCAAGATGAGTCGAAAAGAGGGGCCTGTAGGCATGGGGGTCGCATTCAACAGAACATGTTCAACAGGAACAGCAGCAAATGCAATTTGGGACTTTGGTGACGGATCTCAGTCACCATTGCTCGATGACACCGTTATTCACACATTCGGTGAGCCAGGAGACGCACCAAAAGAATATAAGGTGAAACTTATACTTGAAGATATCAATGGAACAACCGATACTTACGAAGCTACTATTAACACCCAATAATATGAAACAAAAAGCCGTTGTCCGTGGATTTGCAATATTGGCTGTCGTAGGCTTAACGCTTGGAGCATTGCTTCCAGCATTTGCAGGTCTTTAGGGATAACCTCACCCCCAGCCCCTCTCCTTCCACACCCAACTCCATCCCAGGAGAGGGGAGCTCTGTTATTTGTAAAACAGGGTGGGATCGTCCCGCCACTGTAGTATGGACGAAGATCACACCGCCTTACTCCTATTTAGCGAACGCCAAGGAGCGCACGTCTCTGTGCTCCTACTATTTCTTCGTTCATATCAGTGGCTAAGATTTTTGGTTACTTTTCATCTGAAAAGTTACAATGATGTCGATGTTGATGTAATAAATGCTTCATATGCCTCTTTCGGCTTCTCTAATTGTATAAAGTATCCCGCAGACGCAATCATTGCTGCATTGTCTGTGCAGTATGGAATGGTTTTTGGTGTCCGTAGAGCACATGGAGATATGTTTCCCTGAAGCATTTCCCGAAGTCGACTATTCGCACTAACACCACCCACAGTGTGTACTTCTTTCACATCTGGATAGAGTGTTAAGGCGTGGGAAACGCGATGGCAAAGCTGAGCACAGATTGCTTCTTGGTATGACGCTGCAAGGTTAGGCCGAAGCTTTTCAAGGTCACCATCATGCTTTTGAATAGCAAGTCGCAACGAGTTCTTTAGGCCAGAGAAACTGAAGTCGCAGGTTTTTTCTTTTGAGAGTGCAATAGGAAAGTTAAAAGCAGATGCATCGCCACTCTCAGCAGCTTTTGCAATAGAAGGTCCACCTGGATAGGGGAGGCCAAGCATGGCGGCACCTTTATCAAAGGCTTCACCAGCTGCATCATCTTTCGTTTTTCCTATGAGCTTTCCATCTGTGTGTGATGACCGAAGCCACAAGTCGCTATGTCCACCAGAGACACTCAATGTAAGGCAGGGGAATGTCGGCTCTTCACTGTGCTCTAACCAGATAGAGCTCAGGTGGCCCAATGTATGGTGAACGCCGATTAGTGGAATATTGTGCACCAGAGACAATGTTCGTGCAGCCATGACCCCTACAAGTAGCGAGCCCATAAGGCCGGGGCCTTTGGTAATAGCAATTGCATCAATATCTGCATAGGAAAGTCCTGCATCTGTTATAGCAGAGTGCAAAACAGGAAGAATAAGCTCTACCTGTCTCCGAGCTGCATCTTCAGGCACCACTCCACCACTTTGAGCAAATACATCCTTTGTACTCGCAATAATATTGCACAAAACCTCCGTTCCATTGCGTACAACGGCAGCTGAGGTCTCATCGCATGATGTTTCTATTCCAAGAATAATCATGGCCGTATAGTACAGAAAAGTGCTGTGGATAGACAAATATACTCTAATAGAAGGGTGTTTGAGCGATTGATAAAAACACTAAAATATGTTATAATCTTTACAAGTGAACAAACACAAACAAACCGCTACAGTTACTGCAATAGTTGCACTTTGTGCATCATTTGCATTCTGGACCCATCATCTTGACTGGGTACCATTGCCACATATTTCCGAGCAAGCAGTAGATATCTTTGATGGAATAATGAAGAAGTTCAAAGCACCTGTGCCAAAGTCAGTATCTGTAGTAGAGGTGGAGGTTGAAAATCTTGGTGGTCACTTTACGACCCAGTCTATAGAAACAGAGCTAACTGCTTCTGTTACGTCAAATAGTGTCGCCGTTATTGAAGACACAGTAGAGCCAATTGCAGAAGTGGTCGTAGAGGATGCTGTAGAAGAAGTAGTTCAGCCAGCTGCTCCAACAGAGCTAGAACAGTGGGAGCTAAAGCGTGCATGGAGTATTGCAGTGCCAGGTTTGGGAATTCGTGCTCCTGTTATGCTTCCATCTCTTACATACTGGTCGACACAAGCATGGGGGTTAATGGAAGAGCAAATGCAAGTAGGGCTTAATCATGGAACCGTAGCGTATCCACATTCAGCGGGCCCAGGTGGAAATGGATCATTGATTATTGCAGGTCATAGCAGTCCTCCAACGGCATCTGCTGAGCAGAGCGTATATGGTGATGTGTTTGCGCGTCTTCCAGAGATCGAAGTAGGTCAGGATATTACGGTTACCACTAGTGCATCTCCGGTGACGTATCGTGTAGAAGAGAAAATGATTGTTAGTCCAAATGTAACATCAATACTGGAACAACAAACTGACGACAGTATTTTAAAGCTCATTACATGCTACCCAGTAGGTACAACAAAATCTCGCATGATCATTATCGCAAAGAAGGTAGAGAAGTAGAGCATTTGCACGTATGCTAGGAGTATGAAATTGAAACACATTGCAGGTGCATTTGTTGCTTTGCTTCTTGCAAAGTTTTTGTGGCCGCTATTTCGATTTGATGTTCCAATGGGTTACGACCCAGGAATCTACAGATATTTGTTTATACAGTACGAACAGGCTCTGACATCATTTTCGTTACCAGACTTATTACCGTGGGCAGGAGAGCATCCCCCAGGTTTATTTCTTGCAGGGGCAATACTCATGAAGCTGGGAATCTCTGTGGATACTCTTCTTAGTATATTCTGGAACATCACTCCTGTGGCACTTGCGTTAACTCTTGCATGGGTGAAGTGGAAGAAACTAGGAGTAAAAGTCGGAGTACTGGTATTGCTTATGGCACTACTGTCACAGGCATACTTTGATGGCTTTTATGCGATGTACTTCAAGGCATACGTTGCACTAATTTTTGTGTGTTTGACGTATCATTTTGTCGAAAAGTTTTCTCCGTGGTTCTTACTAACAGCATTTCTTACTGTTGCTATTCATCACCAGACAGGGATGGTTATGGCTTTGGCATTGGGTATATGGTGGGTTGCAAAATTTCCCTCACAGAGGAATAACAAAGCATACAGATTATATTCTATGGGAATTCTGTGCATCGCAGCTCTTGGACTATTGGTGTATCTGCCACACTTTGAAAGAGTATTCTGGAGTCCATTTAAATCCATATTCTTATTACGAGGGGACAATGCCCCAGCAGGTGCCTTCCCAGAAGCATCATTTTACCTTCGGACAATGCCAATACTTTTGTCGCTTGGTGCAGTTGGTTTCGTAAGAAGCTTGAAGCGTGAGGTTGGCTCTGTATGGCAACTGTCAGTAATTGTCTGTGCTGTATTTATTGTATTTCGATTAGTCTTTTACAAAAGATTCTTTTTACACTTAGACTTCTTCTTATTGCCTTTTGCTGCGGAAGGATTATTGTGGCTATGGGATCGTTTTGTATCGCAGTATGCACGAGGTGTAATGATCATCCTCCTTGTAGTACAAGCAGTAATCTCTTGGAAAGCTATGATGCTCAGAGAGCCGCAATTGCCGATGTCCGCTCTTCAAGACATTGTAAATATGCAGGAAGTTTTACCTGAAGAGGCAACGGTTATAGCATTGGAAAATGTATCTGGCATGTGGTTACTTGGCTGGCTACCACATTATACGGTTGGAGCCCCTGGAATGTTTGATGTTCCAGATTGGACGTATGAAGATTGGGAGATCTTTATCGATGGAACGACGAGCGAAAGAAAGCTGCTACTAAATGCAATACACGGTGAAGTATATTTTTATGCCAACGCACTATTTACATCGTATTATGGAGAAAGAGCTGAAAGTGTACTTGCAGACCCCTGCCTGAAGAAGGTACCAAATACTTCTCTTGTCCGCTCTTCTTGTTCTGGATCATGATTCAGTTTCTTCCATCCAGAGAGGTTGCTATAGCCATAGGGTCATTCTCTATTCATTGGTATGGACTGATGTACATGCTTGCATTTGCAATTGCATTATTTCTGACACCAAGAATCCAAAAGTATCGTGACTTACACATTTCAAAGGATGAAATGGCGAGTATTGTTACATGGGCAATAGGAGGCGTCATTATTGGTGGAAGACTTGGTTATGTTCTGTTTTATGAGTTTTCCTACTTTGTATCAGAGCCGCTTGAAATCTTTGCAGTATGGCATGGAGGCATGTCGTCACATGGAGGTTTTATCGGAGTATCTATCGCACTGTGGTTTGCCCTGAAGAAATACTATATCCCGCTCATGCCATTCCTAGACATCATCACAGTTCCGATAGCCCTTGGGCTTGCTTGTGGACGCTTTGGTAACTTTATCAACTTAGAGCTCTATGGAATAGTTACGACGCTGCCATGGGGGATTGAAATCCCTGGAGTAGAGGGCTTAAGACATCCAACTCAGATCTACGCTGTGGTGAAAGATCTCAGTATCGCATTCCTCTGCTTTGCATTACTGACAAACAGATTTATCAAAACAGGAATGCCTTTTGCAGTCTTCCTGATTCTCTACGGTGTACTCCGAACAATAGTTGAAGTGTTCCGAGTTCCTTCACATGCAGAACTGGACTTTGGATTTATCATACTCACAAGAGGTCAGGCATTGTCGCTTCCGATCGTCTGTATAGGGTTTGTGTTACTAATGTGGACTCGGTCTACGGCGCGATAGCGAGAATCTTTATCAGAAACGTCATCCTAGCCTTGTCTATGCCGATAATAACGCTGGAATTAGCCAATGCAGTAGAAATATAGTATTTGACAAAATACTATAAAAGTATCATTATAATATAAGATCCTTATTCATCATAGCACTCGCAAAGAGTCTGTACATGTCTTCATTGTAATTGCAGGTGGAACCTGTAAGTGAGGACAGTACCGACTTTCAAGGAGGAAAAGATATGTCTACATGGAAGCAGCTGTGGAATGGCGTTTGGAATCATCAGACATCACAGGATCTTACGATCCGCTGGATCACCGAAACTTTTGGTGAATTTCTTCAGTTCACTTTTGTTATCACTGTCTGTCTGACAGTATTCGGGCTCTATTACTGGATAACAGATCGCAGGATAGCTGCTAACCGCAGAAAGTCCCACGATCTCTGGGAAAAGGAGTACGAAAGGCATTTAAAAAAGAGTTCTTGAGAGTTGGGCGTCCCCTGTTTACAGTGGGGCGTCTTTTTTATAGTGAGCGCAATACTTCTCTGGCAATGTCTCTTTCATCCCATGGAATGCGACCTTCAAGCTTCGTAAATGTGGAGAATGGTCCCATGCCACAGAGAACAATGGCATCACCTGCTTTGGCATGTTTGAAGAGAAACTCAATTGCTTCACGCCTGTCAAAGATCTTATGAGCGTCAGTTTTACTTTGATCAACTCCTGCCCAAACTTCATCAAGAACTTTATGAGGGTCCTCTCCATATGTTTCGTCTTCTGTCACAACAACGACGTCTGCCATCTTGCTACAAATGCTTCCGATGATAGGCCTCTTCTCTTCCATGCGGTTTCCACAGCTAGAGCAAAGAACCATTACTCTACCTTTACCATTTACAACCTTTTGTAATGCTTCAAGACTTTTCTCGTAAGATTGCGGGCTTACTGCAAAGTCCACAAAGACAGAGAAGTCTTGTCCTTCGTCAATGCGTTCCATCCGTCCTGGCAAGGCTTTGAAAGTCTTTAATGCGTCCAAGCATTCGGAAAGTGGGATGCCAACGGAGAGCGCGCATCCAATAGAACACAACGCGTTTTCTAAATTGAATGTTCCAGGGATAGCGAGTGTTATCTGATCCGAATGCTCCTCTACATGAAGCGTTGCAGTACATGTTGTATCTGTTGCCTGAATATTTGAGAGTGATAAGCCAGATTCTTTAGGGCCATACACAATGGTGCCTTCACTCGGAATTGCACTATACATTTCAAAGCTATCATCATTTCCATTAAGAACTTTAACGCCTCTACCGCGAAGTTTCTCAAACATTATTCCTTTGTCCCTACGGTATTGCTCCATAGAACCATGGTAATCCAAGTGCTCAAGGGCAGTATTTGTAATACCTGCAACACTGGGAAACGTGTAGTCCAGTCGTCCTTGGACTAGTCCATGTGATGACATTTCAATGACGGCAAACTCACATGCATTGCTCACAAGTCTTCGTATAAACTTTTGAAGAGTAAAAGGACTTATAGAAGTTAAATGCGTAGCGTTCTCTTCCACGGTATCATTTACCTGCAAGAAAGCAGTAGATGCAGCTCCTGCTTTGCGTCCAGCGTGCAGGAGAATATGGGTGATCATCCCAACAGTAGTAGTCTTTCCATCGGTACCAGAAATACCAATGACCGTAATATTGCGGGCTGGCATGCCATAGCGAACAGCTGCAAGAAAAGCCTTTTTCTTATGCCACAAAAGCCGAATAGGGTTTCTTTCACCGATGATGCGTCGTAGGAAGGAGATCATGCAATACCTAGAATACCACGAGCAGAAGAAATATCCTTCTGCATCTGCTCCATCAATTCCTCCGCAGAGTCAAATTTCTTAGTCTCTCGTATTTTCTGGACAATCTCGACAGTTACCTCATGTGGAGCATCTGCAATATCGGCATCAATGATGTGCACCTCACAAGAAGGAGTGTCCTCAAACGTAGGTCGAATACCATAGTGCAGAATTGCAGGGATATCACTATTGATAGTGCAGGCATAAAGCCCGTCCTCAATTCCAGCAGGAACTTCAGACATATCAAGATTAATTGTCGGTACTTTCAAATCTTTTCCACGGCCAGATCCAGAAACAGAGTGTGCAGTAAAATGCATTATTCTCCTTCTACAGGAGGGGATGACTGCTGTGCACGTGCACTATCAGCCATAGCCTTAGATATCGTTTGAACCTGGTCTGCAATACTTGAGAGATCGCCGTCTTTCTTTCGAGCAAGCTCTGCAAGGTTCCAAGATTCTCCAGCAAGACGAATAGTTTCATCAAAGTTCTTGCTTACCCCTGCGCGGTACCCTCTTACAAGTGACCTAAATCCCTCGGTAATCTTTACAGCACCTTGAACAACTCCTTCGTCTGGCCTTGCAGCGTGTGCACCACGAGCAGCAAGAAGAGCCCTAGCAGAAGAGTATTCTGCCTCTACAATGTCGTTTTGCTCTAGGAACGCAAGAGTAATTAGGATCTCACTTTCAGCCTCAGAGAGTAGAGCCTGAGTCCGACGGTTGTTCTCGTACATAATGTATCGATACAAAATGACTGCAGTCTCGGCACGCGTTAGTTCTTTCGCAGGTGATAGCATTCCATCTCCTGAAATCATTATCATAGATGACGTGATCCCGTATCGCATGTATGGGTAGTACCACTCATCAGTATTTGTAACATCTTGTGAAAGAGGTATTTTTATTTCACTAAATGATGTTTGAGGATCTGCTCCAAAAGCTTCCTGTACCATCTTCATGAACTCAACTTTAATAACAGAGTTACCACCGTTGAATTTTTCTTTCTTCGGAGGTCCGTCAACAATACCCGAAGCTCTTGCAAGTTCTACGTATGGCTTGTACCAGTCATCGTTATTTATGTCCAAAAAAACGGTGTTTGCAAGTTTGGCTTGGTCCAATTGAACGTCTGTTACAAGAGGGGCAACAATAATTTTTAGAGCTTCTGCTCTATTTACAGGATTGCTTGGTCGAAACGTTCCATCATCATATCCAGAAATAATGCCTTCAGACTTAAGAAACGTTACTGCCTCAAAAGCATAGTGATCTGCAGGTAGATCAGAGAAAGCCTGCTCCTGAGCAGCCCCTGTTTGAGGTACAACGATAAGAGTAAGAATCAGTAGGGGGAGATGACGCATGGTTATTGGTGGGTTAGGTTTCCCAATTCTATCAGTCAAGGACCCCTCAATCAACGTGGATCACCCTCAGGAGTATAAAATACGACGTTCTAAGGATATAGACATATAGTCAATAATGTGGTATTATAATATATCATATGAAAACATTCACAAACACCCAAATTATGGCTTTCACTAGTGCTTTCGTACTTCTATTTAGTAGTCCGTTAGTAGTACTTGCAGCAGATAGCTCATCGTTCACATTGTATGATGAAGTATCAGATATTGCTGATGGATCTCCACTTGGGTCAAACTCATTTTCTCTCGATGAAGCAGGGGAGACATGGATCGCATATCCACTCACTGGAAGTAACTTTCAAATTGTGACAGCACCACCAGCACAAAGTTCATCTGTAGCAACATCTAGTTCTAGCTCTAGTACGTCTACCGAGGAAACAGGTGGAGGAGGTACTGGTGGACATAGAGGTCATGAGACCAATAAGAACCCACCTGTCTACACACCACCAACAAAGCCATCTGCTCCGGACCCAAAGCCAACTGCTCCACCATTGCCAGATCTCCCAGCGCAGGTTATCGATATCCCAGAACCGGGGGTCGACCCTCTTCCTGGGGTGGATTTCATGCCTTCAGAGCCAGGATATGATATCCCAGTATATTCAACTGATGATAAGAGACACGAGCGAGTGACCAGTAGACCACACTTCTTTGACACAACTGATACTGAAATTGCTGAGTGTCATTGTCCTCAGCTAAAGCCAGCAGCTTTGCAAATTCCACTAGAACAAAGGCCAGTCGTATTCAGCCTGATGCTGCTTGTTGCCTTTATCCTCGGATACATCGTCAGGCTTAATCGTCCAGGGTATACAGCAGTACCAAAAAAAGTTTCCAAACCAAAAAAGAAATAATGAACACTAATCGTTTCACCGCAGGCTTTATAGCACTAATAGTCATGGCCATAAGTATTCCTTTGGTAGCAGCCACAACAACAGCACCACAGAGGATAATCTATAATGGTCACTTGCTTGATAGTTCTGGCGATGCAGTGACGACAGAACATACTATTCGTTTTAGTTATTGGAGCAGTACAGATTCTGTATCCGGCGATGTCACTGCCACTGGTGCCATCAATATAGGAGCTGCTAATTACGCTTCCTGGACAGAGGTTCATACCGTAACGCCAAATAGTGGAGGATACTTCAGCGTAGAACTTGGTAGTGTTACCGGTCTTCCAGATTTCTCTACAATGTCTGTAACAACACTGTTAAACCTACACTTACAAGTAGAGGTAAAGGCTGCAGCTGGAGCAAATACTGCATTCGAACTTCTAGACCGCAACGGTGCAGATGATACGATCGATAGGTCTCCTGTCCGCTCTGTACCGTTCTCTTTGAATGCCAATCTTCTTGATCGTCATGAGGTAGGAACTGCCAGTGGTAGCATTTCGTTCCTTGGTAGTGGAGGATTTCTGCGTGAAGCAGGAACGCTGACAGACAGGTTCACTCTTGATGCAGACAACTCAACAGGGGGGTCTATCGCCCTTCGTTTTGGTACAGACCTCGGAAAAGAGCTCAGCTATGAACAGGATAGCAACTACTTTAACTTTAATGATGATGTAAACATCGAAGGAGATCTAACCATTACAGGACTGATTAATGGTGTTGATATTACAACTATTGCAGCGGGATCGGACCAGACGCACTTGAAGGTAAGTAGTGGCACAACGCTCGCAGTAAATATCTCTGCAGGGGACTATCGCATTAACGGGGCTGTCACACAGTATTCTGGTAATAGTAACCAGACAGTAGTAGATGAGGCAACAAACTACGTATTCATGGGCTCTGGTGGCCTTACTATTCAGACTTCTGGTTTCCCTACGGATGAATCATTCATACGTCTTGCGACAGTAGTAGCCACAGGAGGCGCAATTACGACAATCACTGATAGACGCGTCTTTAATAGCGATGACAGGGAATCAACGATTGTCCGTACATATGCCCCAGACTATGAAGGTGCTGCCTATGAAGCAGATGGCACACAGAATACAGGTCAGCTGCATGTTTCTAGCTCTGGAGCAGCCGTTGGAAACCACTATGTATGGACAAGTACCAGGGACTCTTTGCAGGACTATGATATTGTAGTGCATTCAGAAATACCGTCAGACTTTGTACGTTGGGATGCAAACCCTCTCAGTATTCGATACCGAACAACATCAGGAAGCATTGCGTATGCCAAGTCTGATATCGAAGTATACGACACAGCAGGGGTACAAGTAACACTAACAGGAGACAGTTCAGACCTGACCAATACAGAATGGACAGTTGCAGACATTGGCTTCAGCGGTGCTCCAACGTGGACTACGGGAAGCGGTTTCCTCATAAAAATCCGTCCTTTTGCTAAAGATAGCCAAGAAGTCCAACTAGGACATTTGAAGATTCGGTATACAGAATTGAAGGCTGAATAGGCTTTTTAGCTCTATGTAGCCAGAATTAAGTAACAATATATTATGGTTTAGGGCAAGCCCTTGTCAAAGACTAAAATATGTTTTTTTGGTATAATAGTATGAACATTCGATTTAAAAACTACATGACATCAAACAATAAAAACACCTACTCGTCTTCACGATTACTGCGGAATACCACCGTGGCACTCATCGTGTGTATGATTCCTTCTGTTGCAGCAGCGAGTTCTTGGAGTCCAACGCTCCTTGTAAATACAGAAGCCTTCCAAGCTATTGATGATGGTGATGGTGCTTCAGACATTGAATTGCGATTTGGAACTTCTGGGAAAGAACTTCGATGGAATGTAACAGATAGTCAGTTTGAGTTCGATGGATCACTTGAGGTCCAAGGAACAGCATCCGGTAACATCATCCATGCTCAAGACACATTGACGTCATCTGGTGGATTGGTCGTAGAGGGCGCTGCAGTATTTAATTCTACTGTCACCCTTAATGGTGTGACATACACGTTCCCATTTGGGGACGCGTCAGCTTCTGGAAAGATCTTGTCATCCGATGGAGCTGGTAACCTCTCATGGACAGCAGCAGGTGCAACGCCAAATGTCTTCCAGACTATCTCTGTTTCTGGTGAAAGTGATGTTGTAACTGATACAGCGGCAGACACATTAACCTTTGCTGCTGGAAGTAATGTAACAATTACAACAAATGCAGGAACAGATACTATTACTATTGCTGCAACAGATACGAGCCAACAAACTACGTTCTCCCTAACAGGAGATTCTGGTACACCAGAGACTATTGCTCAGGGAAATACTCTAGATATCGCCGGTGGAACCTCTATTAGTACGGTTGTTAGTGCAACAGATACTGTCACAGTAGACATTACCGATGATACGGTAGACTTTACAGAGTTGGCAGATTCATTGTCTGTTGATGCTAATACTACTATTTCACTAGGATCAAATAACTTTACACTAGACGCGACAAGTACAGGTGAATTTGAAGTTCTTGGAACTGCATCAGGTCGTATTGTGCATGCGCAAGACAGGTTAACCTCTTCTGGAACATTAACTGTAGAGGGTGCAGTAGCATTTGCGGGGCTTGCATCATGTACAAACCTTACAACAGACGCAAATGGAGTAATTTCTTGTAATAATACAGACTATATTACAGAGCTAGAGCTCGACACAGAAGCAGAGCTCGAAGCTCAGCTAACAGATGTATCTAATGTTATTGTTGGAACAGAGATAGACTCCGAGTCTGAACTCGAAGCACTGGTTGGAATAGATTTCATAAAGGATACAGATATCGATACTCTTGCAGAATTGGAAGGAGTAGCTAATACGACAAATATTATCATCGAGGCAGATATCGATACAGAAGCTGAACTCGAAGCTCTTGTTGGTGTCGACTTCTTGAAGGGGTCAGAACTCAACGAACTTCTTGATGACCGTGTGAATGGTCTCTTTGAAGCAGGTTCTGGAATTACATTTAACTACGACGATACCAATAATACATTTACCGTAAACACTGGGTTCTCAAGTGGAGCACAAGTTAGCCTCAGTCCAGAGTACGCAGGTGCTGTGTACTACGGTGATGGAGCAAATAACGTCGGACAAATGGTTCTTGCGTACGACTCTACAAATAAAGAGAACTACTACAAGTGGACATCTTCAGTCGCTACCTTGCAGGACTACAACATCGCAGTCCGTGTGAAGGTACCAGACGAGTTTACACATTGGGATGGCACAGCACCTATTCAGTTCCGTTATAGGACTAATGCAGCGGCTAGTGCAGACAACCAGATGGATATTACTATGCTAGACACTGCGGGGTCTGCAGTATCCCTTACTGGAGGCGTAAACTTTGCAAACACTTCTTGGACTACAGCGACTATCACAGGGCCAGAGTCCGCTGGAACATATACCCCGGGAAGTTACGTAACAATCATAATTGCTATGCAAGCACGAACAACGAATACAGGAGAAGCTCACGCTGGATATCTAAACCTCAACTGGACTACGAAGAAGCGGTAAGCCCACGACGCCAAGGCTATGAGGGGCAGGTCTGAGTGAGAAAATAAACGGATGAAATTCAATAGGGTCTTTGACTCTTTTTTCAAATGGGTAAATGGCTTAGGTTAGCGGAGAAGTCCTACTTCCTCTTCCTCCTCATCCACCCCATTCCCGCAGCCATGCCAGATGCTACAACAGCAACTGCTGCAGGACCTGTGTCACCGATTGGGGCTTGGGATTGAATAAGTGGCTGCA
>Ga0257121_1002594_pt1 | contig 12654 bp, 9 predicted proteins | sample SI106_100metaG_FD_190180 | JGI IMG/M metagenome (GOLD analysis project Ga0257121, IMG submission 190180) | Marine microbial communities from Saanich Inlet, British Columbia, Canada - SI106_100 | ecosystem: Environmental > Aquatic > Marine > Inlet | place: Canada: British Columbia | collected... | reverse complement strand
TTGAAGATTTAACAGAATACCCTTCGATTCTTGGAGGTCGGGTAAAAACACTTCACCCTAAAGTTTTTGGTGGCATCCTAAATCGGCGATCTTTAAACTCTGATCAAGAAACCATTTTAGAATATGGCATCCCCTCTATTGATCTTGTAATCGTTGATCTATATCCCTTTGAGGAGGTTCGTGCTTCCGGCGGGAGTCACGATGAAATCATTGAAAAAATAGATATCGGCGGAATTTCATTAATCCGAGCGGCGGCAAAAAACTTTAATGATGTTATGGTTGTATCAACTATAAAACAATACGATGGGTTTGTCGAAATACTAAAAGAACAGGGAGCCAATACTACCGAAGAGCAGAGAAAACAATTTGCCGGTGAGGCTTTCCAGATTTCTTCACATTATGATACTTCCATTCATGATTACTTTTCCCCTGAACAAACCGAGTTTTTAAAAATCAGCAATTGTAATTCACGCACACTGAGATATGGAGAAAACCCTCATCAAAAAGGTTTCTTTTTTGGGGATTTCAAGGAGATGTTTGACCAAGTTCACGGTAAAGAGCTTTCATACAACAACCTTTTAGATGTTGATGCCGCCATGAATCTTATTCTTGAATTTCAAGACGCTTCACCAACTTTTGGCATCTTAAAGCATAATAATGCTTGTGGTTTTAGCTCGAGAGAAACCATTAAAGAAGCGTATACAGCAGCTTTAGCGGGAGACCCTGTTAGTGCTTTTGGCGGCGTTCTTGTTTCCAATACACCAATTGACAAAGAAACTGCTGAATTAATAACTGATTTATTCTGTGAGGTTCTAATTGCTCCGGAGTATGAAGAAAGCGCTCTAGCTATTTTAAAACAAAAGAAGAATAGAATTCTACTTAAATCTAATGCCTTTAAAAGAGCCAAAAGAACCGTACGAACAGTTTTGAATGGTTTCCTTGTTCAAGAAAGAGACATTCTAACAGAAACGGAGAAAGAATTAAATTGTGTTACTTTAAAACAAGTGAGTGATTCAGAGGTTTCCGATCTTTTATTTGCTAATAAAATATCTAAACATACGAAGTCTAATACTATTGTTTTAGCGAAAAACAACCAGCTCTTAGCAAGTGGAACAGGACAAACTTCTAGAGTTGATGCTTTAAGACAGGCCATTCACAAGGCAAAATCTTTTGATTTTGATCTGAATGGAGCGGTTATGGCAAGTGATGCTTTTTTTCCTTTTCCGGATTGTGTAGAAATTGCCTATAACGAAGGGATTAAAACCGTTATTCAGCCTGGAGGATCAATAAAAGACAAATTATCAATTGAGTATTGTGACAAAAATGAAATGAAAATGGTTTTTACCGGAATTCGTCATTTCAAACATTAACTTTATTATATTTGAATGTTGCCTTTAATTATGTGACTTTCATTGTTTCAATATAAATTTTAAAATGGGGATTTTTAGTTTTTTAACGCAAGAAATAGCAATAGACTTAGGCACGGCTAATACCTTAATTATTTGGAATGATAAGGTGGTCGTTGACGAGCCCTCTATCGTGGCTAAAGATATTCAATCAGGCAAAATTGTGGCTATTGGGAAAAAAGCCCAGCAGATGCATGGGAAAACCCACAAGCTAATTGAAACCGTTCGTCCCCTAAAAGATGGTGTTATCGCTGACTTTCAGAGCGCTGAGCAAATGATTCGTGGAATGATAAAAATGATCAACTCGGGGCGAAGCTTGTTTAACCCAACGTTGAGAATGGTTATTTGTATCCCTTCTGGTATTACGGAGGTAGAGAAAAGAGCTGTTCGTGATTCCGCTGAACATGCTGGGGCAAAAGAAGTTTATCTTATTCACGAGCCAATGGCTGCTGCTATCGGTATCGGTATAGATGTTGAGGAACCCATGGGCAACATGATTATAGATATCGGCGGAGGAACGTCTGAAATTGCAGTTATTGCTTTAGGTGGTATCGTTTGCGATAAATCTATAAGGATTGCTGGAGATGACTTCACCAATGACATTGAGGAGTACATGAGGCGACAGCACAATATACTTGTTGGGGAAAGAACCGCTGAACAAATCAAAATAGAGGTGGGAGCAGCGCTGCCTGATTTAGAAACTCCACCTTCAGATTTTGCAGTAAGAGGAAGAGACCTGATGACTGGTATTCCAAAAGAAATAATGGTTTCATATACTGAAGTTGCTCATGCTTTAGATAAAACCATTTCAAAAATTGAAGAAGCCATTTTAAGTGCTTTAGAAATGACCCCGCCTGAATTGTCTGCCGATATATACAAAACAGGTATCTATTTAGCTGGTGGTGGATCTATGCTTAGAGGACTTGATGATCGAATCTCAGCCAAAACAAAGCTTCCTGTTCATATTGCAGAAGACCCTTTAAGAGCGGTTGCAAGGGGAACAAGTATTGCCTTAAAAAACATCGACAAATATCAGTTCCTTATCAAGGATTAATTCTTTATAATTTTATTGTTCCCCGGGCTTATTCACAGCTTGTTTATTATCTTTGAAGATGCAGAATCTGATTGAATTTATACAAAAACTAAGAGTTTTCTTCGTTTTTTTGTTTCTTCAAGGGATTGCCATTTACTTATACCTGTCATTTATGACGGTGCCAAAAAGTAATTATTTCACTACCGCATCGTCTTTTTCCGGGACCCTATTTGAAATAGAACATTCTATAACCAAACATTTCAATCTTGAGGAGAACAATCGAAACCTTCAGCTTGAAAACATTAAACTTCGTGCTAAAGTGCCCTCTTTTTTATATGAGCTGAAAAAAGATTCTATTTCTGTTCAGGACACAATCCATCAACAGCAATACTACTACATCCCAGCAACAATAATCAACTCGACAACAACAAAAAGGAATAATTTTTTTACATTGAATGCAGGGAAAACTCAGGGAGTAAGTCGGGGTATGGGCGTGTTTTCGAGCAATGGTGTTGTAGGGATTGTTCACGCTGCCAGCAGCCATTTTAGTATTGTAAAAAGCGTGTTAACTTCAGACATTAATATAGATGTAATGATCGAAAAAAATGGAGCCTTTGGACTCCTCAAGTGGGACGGGAAAAACTCAAATACGGGAGAGATTTCTGGTATTACAAATGATATTAAAATTCCTATTGGCTCAAATGTTATTTCTAGAGGGGGTAGCGGTATTTTTCCTAAAGGACTCCGTGTAGGTAAGGTTTCGGCAGTTAGACCAATTGAGGGGAAATCTGTTTGGGGAATTGAAATTCGTTTTTCAGAAAAATACGCGTCACTACAAAATGTTTACGTAATAAATAATTTATTTCGCAATGAAATGTTATTGCTTGAAAACAAAAAAGGAGAATAATAAATATGAGCCGCTTTTACATCTTCATTTTTAGATTCTTAATCTTTGTTTTTCTCCAAGTGTTTATTTTTAATCAATTAGAAATAAACCCATATGTACATATTATGGTTTCGCCTTTATACATCATGTTATTGCCTTTTGATTTATCAGTTATTCGTATATTATTTGTTTCTTTTTTTTTAGGCCTCTGTATTGATGCATTGTCAAATACCTTTGGCCTTCATGCTTCAGCTTTGGTCTTCATGGCTTACTTGAGGCCCTTCGTTTTTCGCTGGTTTGCTCCTCGCGATGGATATGATACAATAAAAAACCCTTCCATATTTGATATGGGAAACAAGTGGTTTGTCTTTGCTTTTGGTTCTCTCTTGATTTTTCATCATTTATGGTTTTTTACCATGGAAAGTTTTTCGATTTCTGAAATCTTGTTAATTCTTCAAAAAACAATACCAAGCGCACTGCTTTCATTTATTGTTTGTGTTATCTTACAAACCTTACTACTTAAAAAGTCTAAATAAATTGAATGTAGAAAATAGAAGATACGTGATTATTTCCTTCATTTTATTTGTTGGAATCATCTACCTCTCTCGTCTTTTTTACATGCAAGTTCTTGATGATACCTGGAGTGACCGGGCCCATCAAATAAGTGAAAAAAGAACAGAGGTTACTCCTCCAAGAGCAATTATATATGACAGGAATGGTCTAAAAATAGTTGGAAATAAAACCTATTTCAACCTAATGGTTATTGAAGAAAAAATGGGAGATGATTTTGACACCATAGGGTTTGCTAAGCTTATAGGTTGGGAGCCCAAAATGATAACTGAACGGTTTATGGAAATTGTAAAGGGGGAGGGGACCTACTACAATAAATATAATGGGAAAAAAGAATCTAATTATCAAAAAACCAGACCCTACCCATTTTTAAAAGAAATCACTAAAGAAGAAATAGTGAGGATTGCACCGTTTTTAGATTCTTATCCTGGGTTTTATGAGGAGGAAACAAGCATGAGGTATTATCCCTATCCTAACGGGGCAAATATTCTCGGGTATTTATCTGAAGTAAATCAGGAAGAGGTTTCAAAAGACAAATTCTACAAACCCAGTTATAATATTGGAAGAGCTGGTATTGAAAGGACTTATGAAAAACAATTAAGAGGTTCAAAGGGGGTTCACTACATCGTTAGGTCTGCGATGAATAATGATGTGAAACGATATGAAAACGGACGTTATGATACATTAGCCAAGCCCGCTGAACCCATTCGCCTTGGCTTGGACATCGCTCTTCAAGCCTACGGAGAAGAACTCATGAAAAATAAAAAAGGTTGTATTGTTGCCATTGAGCCCAAAACAGGAGAAATCCTTTCTATGGTTTCTGCTCCTTCTTATGACCCAAATATTTTAGTCGGACGAAAAAATGTTAGTCGTTTCTATCCAGAGCTACTAAATGATCCTGACAAACCATTATACCCAAGACCTACTCAGGCAGAATATCCTCCTGGATCCATATTTAAGCTGGTTCAATCATTGATTGGACTTCAAGAGGGTGTTCTTCAAGAAAACACCTCGTTTCCTTGTAACAAAGCTCTTGTGGGTTGTCATTCACACCCTAGCCCTTCTAGTGTTTCAAAGGCCGTAAAATTCTCGTGTAACCCTTACTATTACTATGCTGTAAAAAAAATTATAGAGCAAAAGAAATACACCAATCGATATGAAGATGCAGAATATGGACTCAATCTTTGGAATAAGTATATGCAAAGCTTCGGTCTTGGAGAAAAACTAAAGTCTGATGTTTACGGCCTTCGAGCAGGGTTGATTCCTAATTCGGCATATTATGACAAATGGTATGGCCACCGCCGCTGGGCCTTTTCAACAATTCGTTCTATTGCAATAGGACAAGGAGAGGTTAAATTAACTCCACTCCACATGGCTAACCTCGCTGCCATAATTGCAAATAAAGGGTGGTATTATGACCCTCACTTCGTTCAGTCTCCAAAGAAAGGTTTTCCCATTCAAATACAAAAAAACCAAACCTTGGTTGACTCAAAGCACTTTTCCCCGGTTATTGATGGCATGTGGCGCGTTGTGAATGAGGCGGGAGGAACTGCGGGTTTGGCAAAAATTAATGGCATTGATGTCTGTGGAAAAACGGGAACGGTAGAAAATTTCATAAGCTCTGTTAAACAAAAGAATCACTCGGTCTTTATCGCTTTTGCACCAATGGACAACCCTCAGATTGCTATTGCTGTTTTTGTCGAAAACGCAGGGTTTGGAGGAACCTGGGCTGCTCCGATAGCAAGTTTAATGATTGAAAAATATTTGAATAAAACAATATCAAATCCAGCAAAAGAAAAACGCATATTGGACGCAGTATTGAACAAGAATTAAAATGCGAAAAACAAATTCTCTTATTAACAACTTAGATTGGCCTTTATTAATTGGCTTTCTCACGTTAATTTGCTTTGGGTTAATGACCATTTACTCTGTGGCTTTTAATGAGGAAAGCCCGAGTATTTTTAGTTTTTCAGAGAAATATGGAAAACAAATTATGTGGATTTTCTTATCGCTTTTTTTTGGAGGAATCGTTTTTCTTATTGACTCTGATGTCTATAAAAAATTTGCTCTCCCCATCTACCTTGTAACATTAGGCTTACTCGTAGTTGTATTATTTATGCCTCCAATAAATGGGGCTCGAGCATGGCTTGGTGTTGGAAGCATGGGAATACAACCTGCTGAATTCGCCAAAATCACCACGGCATTATTACTTGCTAAATATGTAAGTGATATTAATCTCAAATTATTGAGTTCATACAATGTGTTAATTGCACTGATTATTATTGTAATACCTATGGGCTTAATCCTCCTTCAACCCGATGCGGGAACATTTGTGGTTTTTACTGCTTTCTTTTTTGTGTTGTATCGTGAGGGGCTCACCTTTGACCCTTTTATCTTAAAATTCATTAATCTTTTGCCCAAAGTAAAATATAAACAAACCTGGATTGGAAGTCATTTTATTCCTATTTTATTTGTTCTGGTTTTCCTTTCAATACTTACCATTCTTCTTGGTCACAAAAACCTTGGAATAATTCCTGGGCTACCACTTTACGGATCTTTTGGCATTATCGTTAGTTTGTTTTTAATTTCAGTTGCCGGAATCCTATTCATACAAAAGTTTGGAACGAAAAGAGAAAAGGTTAAAATACGGTTGATTATTGTTCTTTCCTTTATTGTGGGTAGTGCAAGTTCTTATTTTGTTGAGTATTCCTTTGTGCACCTTGCAGACCATCAAAAAGATCGAATTGAGCTTTTTTTAGGTCTTAAAGAGGATCCTAACGGAAAAGATTACAATAGAAATCGCGCAATGGCTGCTGTTGGTTCTGGGGGGTTTTCTGGGAAGGGATACAAAAATGCTTCTGTCTCAAGTGTAAAAACAAACCATGTACCTGAAAGCGAAACTGATTTTATTTTTTGTCCTTTTGCGGAAGAGTGGGGTTTTCTCGGAGGAGCTGTTTTACTGATGATATACCTCTTTATAATTGTTCGCATCCTAGTAATTGCGGAAAGGCAACGATCATCCTTTAACAGAATCTATGCCTATTCAGTCGGGATGTTCTTCTTTTATCATTTTGCCATTAATATAGGAATGAATATCGGCTTTGCCCCTGTTATAGGCATCCCTCTGCCCTTCTTTAGCTATGGGGGGTCTTCCATGATGTCATTTTCAATCATGGTTTTTATTTTATTAAAATTAGACAGTCAGAGAAGACACGTTCTCAGGTAAAAGATAAATTGTAATTTTAACTTATGAAGAATGTTGACCAAATAATAACCAAAAAAGAAAAAACGATTTTCACTATCGTTTTTTGGTTTATTGTTCTTTTACCCTTTCTTATCGTTTCCTCGCTCTACCTGCTTCAATCAGAAGACGAATTGCCTCCGGTTTCATTATTGGACAATCCTCCTGAACTACTAGCATCTGCCGTTATTGCTAAAAACGAAAAAGGAAAAGATACTATAATCGGTCATTACTGGAGAATCAATAGGTCGAGTATAAAATATAGAGAAATCTCTCCCTATGTGATCGATGCTTTGGTGTCCACAGAAGATGAGCGTTATCATGATCATTCGGGTATTGATTTTCGCGCGCTAGTGCGTTCTGCCACATCGTTTGGGGCTTCTGGAGGGGCTTCAACAATAACACAACAACTCGCTAAGCAGCTCTTTAAACTTGTGGATAGAGAGGAAGCAAAAGGATTAATGGAAAAAATAAATATTAAAGCACAAGAACAAATTATTGCCGCAAGACTCGAAAAGCGTTTCTCAAAGAAAGAAATCATTACTATGTATTTGAATCAGTTTGACTTTCTCTATAATGCTGTAGGAATAGAAAGCGCTGCCAATGTATATTATAACAAAAAGGCGATTGAGCTAACTAAACTAGAAGCGGCAATGCTAGTCGGGATGTGCAAAAACCCGAGTCTTTATAACCCTTATTCTTTTAAAAATAAAAACTATGCAAGTAAAATCGCTTTAAAAAAGAACATCTCTCTTTCTAAAGTCTCTCTCAACGAGATCAATGCTACTCGAAAAAAAGATTCAACAAGAGCTTTAGACCGAAGGAATCAGGTATTGTTTCAATGGCTAAGAAACAGCGAAAATGAAAACGAGTATTTATCCAGTAAACTCACTAGAAAAGAATACGATGCCCTTTGTAAAAAGCCGCTAATTGTCGACTACCATTCTGTCGATCACAAAAAAGGTCTTGCTCCGTATTTTCGTGAAAGTTTAAAAAACGAGGTGAATTCTATTTTGAAGATTAAAAACGCTAATGGAACCTTTAAGTATGCTAAAAAAGATGGTTCAAGATATGATATTTACCAAGACGGATTAAATATTTATACCACGCTTAATACCTCTCTTCAGCAAAAAGCAGAAGACGCAGTACTTCAACATTTGAGCGGAATTGATCCTAGCGGCAAAAACAAAAAAGTAAAGTCCTGGCAAAACCGATTTAACAAGACTGTTAAGTATAAAAAAGACAAGTTCCCTTTTCTTAAAAAGACATCGGATAAAACCATTTCCAATACTATTGCTAAAGGTCGAAGAGACAGTGAAAGATACAAGAGCCTAAAAGAACGGAAAGTATCCAACTCTGACATATTAAAAATATTCAATAGCCCAACATCAATGAAAATCTTCAACTATACAGGAGATATTGATACGGTTATGACCCCGAACGATTCCATAAAGCACAATCTCTCTTTTTTACAGACGGGCCTTGTATCGATTGAGCCAAAAACGGGTTTTATACGGGCCTGGGTTGGTGGTACTAATATCAATTACTTCAAAATAGACATGGTCACAAATAATAGCAGACAAATTGGTTCAACCATGAAACCTTTTGTCTATGCGACAGCGCTTGAGCTTGGCAGCGTCAAACCCTGTACTCGATTCACAAAAGATGATTGTCAGGTTGTCGAGGTAGATGATTTAGGCCACGTTATTAAAAAGAAAAACAACCCTTTTATTCCAAATAAAGGAAATAAAGGAAGTAATAATTGGATGGCCAATGGAGGGCTTCTTGCCAATGGTTTAATTCAGTCTAATAACCCCACTACTGCGGCTGTTTTTGGCAGCATGGGGCCTGTTAACGCCAATAAAAAAACAGGAGGCCCTTATCAATTAGATCTACTTTTACGAAACATGAATATCTTCCTGAGTCCTGACCAATTAGTGCCATCTATGTGTTTAGGAACAATGAATATTCCCCTTATTGATTTGGTAGCCGCCCAGTGTGTTTTTGCAAATAATGGCGTTTATACCATGCCTACAATGGTTGAACGAATTGAAGACAAAAACGGAAACGTTATTTACAGCGCTGATCAAGTTACTAATCAGGTTGTAAACTCAAGCGTTGCTTATGAGGTGCTTAAGTTAATGAAAGGTGTTGTTCAAAGAGGAACAGGTGCTAGCTTAAGATACAATTCTAATGCTTGGGGAGGGATAACTTATCCTACGGCGGGAAAAACAGGGACAACACAAGGAAATGCCGTTGGTTTATTTATGGGCCTAACCCCAGACCTTGTAACGGGTATTAGTACCGCTGGTTTAAATAAAAATATCGCTTTTGAATATACAAGCGATGGTCAAGGAGCAAGAATGGCATTACCTGTATATGGGTATTACATGCAAAAAGTGTATGCCGATGAAGGTCTAAAACTAAGTAAGGGGGATTTTACAAAACCTCTTGACTATATCCCCGAAAGATTTGAATGTAATGACGATCATCTTCCAATAGATGATTCAAGTTTAGAATTTGGTGAATTTTAATATATGAATAAAGTAGTAAATAATGTTCAGGATGCTGTTGACGGAATAAGGGACAACATGACTCTTATGCTTGGAGGGTTTGGTTTATGTGGAATCCCTGAAAACTCAATTGCAGAACTCGTAAAAAAAAATATAACCGGACTCACATGTATTAGCAATAATGCTGGAGTTGACGGTTTTGGTTTAGGTCTTTTGCTCCAAAATAAACAAATCAATAAAATGATTAGCTCTTATGTCGGTGAAAACGATGAGTTTGAACGGCAAATGCTTTCAGGAGAGCTAGAGGTTGATTTAATTCCTCAGGGAAGCTTGGCTGAAAGGTGTCGGGCAGGAGGGGCAGGGATTCCTGCATTCTATACTCCGGCAGGTTACGGCACCGAGGTTGCAGAAGGAAAAGAAGTTAGAGAGTTTAACGGTAAGCCACACATTTTAGAAAGCGCCTTGTCGGCAGATTTTGCCATTGTTAAAGCCTGGAAGGGTGACACCGAAGGAAATTTAGTGTTTAAAGCAACTGCAAGGAATTTTAACCCGATGATGGCGATGGCGGGAAAAACAACCATTGCAGAGGTTGAGGAGCTTGTCCCTGCGGGAGAATTAGACCCAAATGAAATACATACGCCAGGTATTTTCGTGCAACGCATTTTTCAAGGGGAAAAATTTGAAAAAAGAATAGAACAACGAACGACAAGAAGTAAATAAATATGGCACTAGATAAAAAAGGCATCGCACAGCGTATCGCACAAGAACTCAGAGACGGTTGGTACGTTAATCTAGGTATCGGTATTCCGACTCTTGTGGCTAATTATATCCCCGAAGGAATAGAGGTTGAGTTTCAATCTGAAAACGGTGTTCTCGGGATGGGGCCTTTTCCTTTTGAAGGAGAAGAAGATGCTGACCTTATAAATGCCGGAAAACAGACCATAACCACAATGAATGGAGCATCCTTTTTTGACTCTGCAACATCATTTGCAATGATCAGAGGGCAGCATGTTCAGCTTACTGTTCTCGGAGCAATGGAAGTTTCTGAAAACGGAGACATTGCCAATTGGAAAATCCCTGGCAAAATGGTTAAAGGAATGGGGGGCGCCATGGATCTAGTGGCATCAGCAGATAATATAATCGTAGCCATGATGCATAGCAACCGTGCTGGTGTGTCTAAGCTCCTTAAAGATTGTTCCTTACCATTAACAGGTGTCGCATGTGTAAAAAAGGTCGTTACAGATATAGCTGTTCTTGAGATTAAAGACGGTGCTTTTTATTTAATTGAAAGAGCTCCAGGTGTTAGCGTCGAAGAGATTCAATCCAAAACAGAGGGAACCCTCGTGGTCAATGGTTCTATTCCTGAAATGTCATTATAGATTTATGCACGAATTAGAAGTTAAATATCAAACTGCGATTCAAGCGGCAGTTGAGGCGTCCTACATCATTATGGACGTGTATGAAAATGAGTTTGACACAATCATAAAAGACGACGGGTCTCCCTTAACCAAGGCTGACCTTGCATCAACTAAAATAATTCACAAACATCTTGAGCCATTAAACATTCCGATTACCGGAGAGGAAACTGAAAAAATGCCTTTTTCAGAAAGAAAACATTGGAAAGAATGCTGGTGCGTAGATCCATTAGATGGAACAAAAGAATTCATCAATAGAAATGGGGAATTTGCCGTTAACATCGCTCTTCTTCGAGACGGAAAGCCTGTGTTTGGGCTTATTGCCTCTCCTGTTCAGCAAGTCATGTTTGTTGGTGGTTCCGAAACCGGAGTCTTTAAAATCGCTTTTGAAAACATCGAAGAATCTCAAAAATGGGAAACCATTACCGACCCTTCTGAAGTTAACAACCCCATGGTGATGACCTGCTCGAGAAGCCATCATTCTGGACCCGTTCTTAATTTTATAAACGAACTAAAAAAACATTCTCCAACTATTGAATTTGCAAAAAAAGGGTCGTCCTTGAAGTTTTTTGACCTTGCAAGTGGAACGGCCGATGCGTACCCGCGGTTTGCACCGACAATGGAATGGGATATAGCTGCAGGTCAAGCCATATTAGAAGCCCTGGGAGGCTCTGTTGTTCATGCAGAAACTGGTCTTCCCTTATACTATAATAAAGAAAATTTAACCAACCCTTATTTTATTGCCAAAACAAAACCCCTTTTAGCCTTGTCCTCATGAAAAAAACTGGATTCCTACTCGTTTTGATGTTTGCCTTTTCAGGGCATTCGCAGGTCGAAACACTTACAGGGCATTCTTTTTTTAGAGATCAAATGCAGCAACCAGGCTTCCAACAGAATGGTCCAATAATTTGTGATGTCGGCTTTCAAAAAGACACCAGCAAGAAGTCTTTCGGAAAAAAGCTAAAGTCTCATTTCATGGACAATTACCTCTTTGAGGTACACGAGCAAAATGTGAATTTATATATTTCACCTGTAGTTAATTTTCAGCTGGGACAAAACATACTAAACCAAGACGAAGCTTATTTATTCCAAAACACCCGTGGGTTTTATGTTAAAGGAGAGCTTTTAAAGAATTTCTCCTTCTCCAGTACTTTTGTCGAAAATCAGGCCCGATTCAGCCCATATGAAACAAATTATATCTCTGGCCATGGAGAGTTTTACTCAAGCCAACAGGTAAATGGGGTGGTTTCTGGAGGGGGGCGTACAAAGCCATTTAAAGAAGGTGGTTTTGATTACGCTTTTGCCATCGGCTCCTTTCTGTATAAACCAATTGAAGCCCTGGAAATAAGAGCCGGTAATGCCCCTGCTTTTATAGGGTCCGGGTATCGATCATTGATCCTATCTGACCACAGCTACCAGTCCCCGAGCTTGGACATAAAATATACCTTTCTTAAGAAGTGGAGCTATAGGGTTCGAAGAACACGGCTTTTAAATTTAAACCGTAAACCAGCCTTTTCTACGGTAGAGGCATACTACCAGCCAAAGGCAGCTGCGATGCATTCTCTTTCCTACGAGGTCAATGATAAAATT
>Ga0257121_1002593_pt1 | contig 12656 bp, 11 predicted proteins | sample SI106_100metaG_FD_190180 | JGI IMG/M metagenome (GOLD analysis project Ga0257121, IMG submission 190180) | Marine microbial communities from Saanich Inlet, British Columbia, Canada - SI106_100 | ecosystem: Environmental > Aquatic > Marine > Inlet | place: Canada: British Columbia | collected... | reverse complement strand
GGCGAACAAATAAATGCGCATCATCCTGAGTAAATCCTCTAACACGAGTTAAACCATGCAATTCTCCTGATTGTTCGTAACGATAAACAGTACCAAACTCTGCAAAACGAACGGGTAAATCACGGTATGAATATTGCTTTGATTTGTAAATCTCACAATGGTGAGGGCAGTTCATAGGTTTTAAGAAAAATTCTTCTCCTTCATTAGGGGTTTTGATGGGTTGGAATGAATCCTCTCCATATTTCTCATAATGACCAGAACAAACATATAAATCTTTATTTGCAATATGTGGTGTGATTACCGGCAGGTAACCTGCCTGAGTTTGTGCTTTTTTAAGGAAGTTTTCTAGCTTTTCTCTAAGTTGTGCTCCTTTTGGAAGCCATAAAGGTAAACCTTGCCCAACCTTTTGTGAAAAAGTAAACAGCTCCATTTCTTTCCCTAGTTTTCTATGGTCACGCTTTTTAGCTTCCTCTAATAACTCCAAGTGAGCCGTAAGTTCTTTTTGTTTTGGGAAAGATACTCCATAAATACGCGTAAGTTGTTTACGGTTTTCATCTCCTCTCCAGTAAGCTCCTGCTATAGAAAGTAATTTAAATGCTTTTATTTTTCCTGATGATGGAATGTGTGGACCTCTACATAAATCAGTGAAATTTCCTTGCGTATAAAAAGTGATGTTTCCATCATCTAACCCTTCTAAAAGTTCTAATTTGTACTCATCACCTTTTTCAGTAAAGTAAGCAATTGCATTTTTTTTAGAAATATCTTTTCTTTCGAAAGTCATTTTCTGAGAAGCTAATTCTTTCATTTTTTGCTCAATTTTAGGTAACTCATCAGAAGATAAGACTCTGTCTCCTAAATCGATATCGTAATAGAATCCATTATCGATTGCAGGACCAATACCTAACTTAACCCCAGGATAAAGAGCTTCTAAAGCTTCTGCCATAATGTGTGCAGAAGAATGCCAAAAACTCATCTTTCCTTGTTTATCATTCCAAGTATGTAGGGTAAGGGTAGAATCGGTAGTGATAGCACGGTTTGCATCCCAAACTTCTCCGTTTATACTAGCCGAAAGCACATTTCGTGCTAGCCCTTCAGAAATCCCCATAGCAATATCCATTGCGGAAGTTCCACTTTCTACTTGTTTGATACTTCCATCAGGAAGAGTAATGTTAATCATTCGTTTTTGTTTTAAAGGTTGCAAATATAGGGAATGATTTTTTATTCTAACTCTGAATAATCCCAGGATTATAAGCTTCTTTTATTGGTGCATTATTAGCAGCTTCTATTCCCATTGAAATAACTTTTCTGGTTTCTAATGGGTCAATAATAGCATCAGTCCATAAACGAGAGGCAGCATAATAAGGAGAGATTTGTGCGTCATACCTATCAGTAATAGTTTTTAAAAGTAATTTTTCTGCTTTCTCATCAATTTCTTCTCCTTTTGTTTTTAAAGATGCTTTTTCAATTTGCAGTAAAACTTTAGCCGCTTGTTCTCCACCCATTACAGCAAGTTGAGCAGTTGGCCAAGCAACAATTAATCTTGGATCGTAAGCTTTTCCACACATTGCATAGTTGCCAGCACCATAGGAATTTCCAATAATAACAGTGAATTTAGGAACTACAGAATTGGCCATAGCATTTACCATTTTGGCACCATCTTTTATAATTCCACCATGCTCGGAACGAGAGCCTACCATAAATCCAGTAACATCTTGTAAAAAGACTAAAGGAATTTTCTTTTGGTTGCAATTCGCAATAAAACGGGCAGATTTATCAGCAGAATCGGAATAGATAACCCCCCCAAATTGCATTTCTCCTTTTTTTGTTTTAATCATTTCTCTTTGGTTGGCTACAATACCCACTGCCCAACCATCTACTCTGGCATATCCGCAAATTAGGGATTGTCCGTACCCTTCTTTATATTCTTCAAATTCGGAATCATCTACAAGTCGAGCAATGATGTCCTTCATGTTGTACGGCTTTGCTCTATCTCTAGGTATAAGTCCGTAAATTTCTTTCTCATCTTCTTTTGGAGCATGAGATTCTTTGCGGTTAAAACCTGCTTTTTCAAAATCCCCAATTTTATCCATTATAGCACGGATTTTATCCAATGCATCTTTATCGTCTTTTGCTTTGTAATCAGTAACACCTGAAATTTCGCAATGAGTAGTAGCACCACCTAGAGTTTCGTTATCAATAGTTTCTCCAATAGCAGCTTTTACAAGGTAACTCCCTGCCAAAAATATAGAAGCAGTTTTGTCTACAATAAGTGCTTCATCACTCATGATAGGGAGATAAGCACCCCCCGCAACACAAGACCCCATAACTGCAGAAATTTGTGTAATTCCCATGGAACTCATACGAGCATTGTTCCTGAAAACACGACCGAAATGTTCTTTATCAGGAAAAATCTCATCTTGCATTGGTAAAAACACTCCTGCACTATCCACTAAGTAGATAATTGGTAGGCGGTTTTCCATAGAAATTTCTTGCAATCTTAAATTCTTTTTTCCTGTAATTGGAAACCAAGCTCCTGCTTTTACAGTAGCATCATTGGCAACAACTATACATTGTTTTCCTTCTACATAAGTGATTCCTGCTACTACACCTCCTGAAGGACAACCTCCATATTCAGGATACATATCGTATCCTGCAAAAGCTCCGATTTCTAAAAATTCAGCATCTGTGTCTTTTAGGTAGTCAATTCTTTCTCTGGCAGTAAGTTTTCCTTTTGCATGCTGCTTTTCAATTTTCTTTTTTCCGCCCCCAAAAGCAACTTTCGCAAGTTTTCTTTTCATCCCTGAGATGAGTAACCTCATCTTATCATCATTCTTATTGAATTCTAAATTTGCCATTCCTAAATTTTTTACAAAAGTAGGGAATTAGATTTAAGATAATAGTATTGAGTACTTAGACTTTTTCTGAATCTAAATCTAAAATCTTATGTCTAAATACTAATATCTAGATTATGCAAATAATCTAAACTTTCAGGGCCCAAATTAAAAAGTAGATCCAAAATAGATAGGTTCGGAATAAATCCGTGTTTTTCCATAAATACTTGATTGTATTTTTCAGGGTCTTCTAATGTGAAATCATGATTTCTTAAATCGGTAAAATTGCCGCTATGTAAATACTCTACAGTAGGAGTGCTGTTGTTCTCTTCTTGTAATAAATCCAGAATTACTTCTTGTAATTTATTATTGAAAATAATTAGGTTACTCTCTTTTTCTTGATAAAAAACTTCAAGTTCATTAGAATAATATTCAAAAAAAGGGGAGGAGTTATAAGCCGATTTTATGGCATTCCAATGGAGTTTTTGCCAATCATCTTTGTAAGAGATCTTTATTTCAGAAATTATAGTTTTGCTACTTCCTTTGCGTTCTTTTGGGATTGTTAAGCGTAATTTCCCATTTGCTCCATAAATCTCACATCTGTTACGGATGCTTTGTTTTATAAAATGTTCATGGTGTTCAATACTGCAATTTTTGGCTTGCAACAGTATTGCATAGTATTTTACTGGCGCTAAATATGCAGTTGGTAATAGCGGATTATTTAACACTTCTAAACAATCTGTTCCATCTTACTTTATTGAGTCCTTCTGCATTTTTATCCCAACTCATCCATACAAAAAGTGCTTTACCAACTATATGATTTTCAGGTACAAATCCCCAGAATCTGCTATCAGCAGAATTGTGTCTGTTATCTCCCATCATCCAGTAATAATTCATTTTAAAAGTATAAGTAGTTGCGAGCTTATCGTTTATGTAAATGCTGTCATTTATCACTTCTAGTTTGTTTTCCTCATACCTCCCAATAATATCTTTGTAGATAGAAATATTTGCTGATGAAATGTCTATAGTACTTCCTACTGATGGGATTGTAAGAGGACCAAAATTATCTACATTCCATTTGTAGTTTTTATCATGAGGGAAAATGTACTCTGCATAAATACCTTCCTTTTCTACTGTTCTTTTTACCTCAGTTACATTCGGAAAAGTTTGTAAAGCATCACGGCTATTATTTGTTAGTGTTAAATTATATTCACTTCTATTTCTACCGTACCCTCCTTCAGTAATATCGTATTTTCTGTATAATATACTTGGGTTTAATCCTGTACCTTGAGTTTTAACATTATAGTGCCATTGTTTTTTCATGCCATCAAATTCTTCTTGAGGAGCGCCATTTACAATTAGATTTGCATTTTTAAGTTCCAAAACATCACCAGGAACTCCTACACATCTTTTTACATAGTTTTCTTTTTTGTCAACTGGTCTTCCAAGTTTTTCAGCTGGCCAGTTAAAAACCACACAATCGTTTCTTTCAATATTATGTAAGCCTTGCATTCTGTGGTAAGGTAATTTAACGCTTTCGGTATATGATTTTCCACCACCAATTGGCATAGTATGATGCACAAGAGGAAAGGCAACTGGCGTCATAGGTACTCTAGGTCCGTAAGCAACTTTACTTACAAATAAAAAGTCGCCAATAAGCATTGACTTTTCCATTGATGAAGTAGGGATAGTATATGCTTCAATAAGGAAAGTACGCAAGATTGTTGCAGCAATTACAGCAAAACCTATGGCATCAAACCAACTTCTAAGTTCTCCTTTTTTCTTTTTTTTCTTTTCTTTCTTTTTCCAGAACTGCCATGAAATTGTTTCCCAGAATAAAACATCACCAGCAATTAATGGAGCAAAATAAAGCCATTCACCCTCTATTGAATAAACAAAAATACTCCATAAAATAGTTGCTATAATGAACATCACTACTTTAAATGATGTGCCTAAAAGTTCTCTTAGTTTTTTCATATTTTGTAAAACGGGTTTTATTTTTTTTATTGTTCTAATACATCTTTAATGCTAAAGACACCTTTATTTCCGATAATCCATTCAGCCGCTATTATTGCTCCCATAGCAAAACCATCTCTGTTTTTTGCTGTGTGTTTTATCGCAATTTTATCTACTTCTGAGCTGTAAGTTATTTCATGTGTTCCAGGAACTTTCTCTAACCTGTCAGCAGTAATAGGGCTTTTTGTGTTTAAGATGCTTTCCATCTGCTCTGCAATAGTGATAGCAGTACCACTAGGAGAATCTAATTTTTGTTTATGATGAATTTCGTGAATCTTACTTTCATAATTATGTTCTTTCATCAGTTCAGCTAGTTTTTTATTGAGCTCAAAAAAGATGTTTACTCCTAAGCTAAAGTTAGAGGCATATAAAAAAGCACCTTCTTTTTGCAAGCATAAATCTTTAGCTTCTTGTAGTTTGGAAAGCCAAGCAGTAGTTCCAGAAATTACGGGTATTCCACTATTTATTGCGTGTGAAATATTATCAAAAGCTGTAGTTGGTGTACTAAAGTCAATCGCTACATCTGCAGTGCTTAAATCTAGAGTGTTTGCAGGTGTTTCAGATGATGAAATAGCAATAATAGTATGTCCTCTTTTTGTAGCTAATTCGCTAATTCTTTTACCCATTTTTCCATTACCAAGTATTGCAATATTCATAGCGGCAAATTTATAAATTAAAGGATAATGAAAGCCCTGTTGCATTTTCTTTTGAAAAATATACAGGTTGTATGTGTAGGCTAAGGTCATCACTTACATCATAATCAAACAGATGTGCATTTACTGATGCATCAACAATATTAAGTACATAGGTAAGAGTAAATAGCAGTGCTGAAACTTCTCTATTTCTTCTATAATGGTCGGTTAGTGTTCTTAAATCTGAATCAGAATAAATTCCTTGAAATTCATCAGTTGTAATACCGTTTATTCTGTTTAGGTAAGTGGATTTATAAAGTTGATAAAAATCATTGCTTTCATTTATGTAAAAAGCTGAGGTGATAAGCCCTGCATAAATAATGGGAACTTTCCAGTATTTTTTAGTGTAAACTTGCCCAGCTCCAGGGAGAATTGCAGAATAAAGTGCTGCTCTTTTAGGGACTTTCTCACCATATTCTTGTGCGGAGGAATTAGCGCTTACAATTATAAAAAGTGCTAGGAATATTTTTTGTACTAAAGACAATTTATTTGTTTATGAGATCAAATATTCTTTCTAAATCCTCATCATTACTAAAAGGAATTATAAGTTTCCCTTTCCCTTTTTTGTTGCGTTTAAGTTCTACTTCCTTTTCAAGGTTTCTTGATAAATCATGCACCATTTTTTGTTGCGAAAAGGGTAGGGGATTTGGTATGCTAATTGCTTTTGAAGTTCTCTTGTAAGTTTTGCTTGAAAAATCTTTCGCCAATTGCTCTAGCTCACGCACAGAGAAACCACTTACAATTGTATCATGAAACAAAGAAAGTTGGCTGTCGGTATTGCTAACTGAAAGTAATGCTTTCGCATGTCCGTTAGAAATCAAACCATCTCTCAATCCTTTTTGTATTGCTTCAGGAAGTTTTAAAAGCCTTAAAAAATTAGTAACTGTGGATCTGTTTTTTCCAACTCTTTCCGAGCATTGCTCTTGCGTTAGTTTTATTTCATCAATTAACCTTTGGTAGCTTAAAGCAACCTCAATAGGGTTTAAATTTTCTCTTTGAATGTTTTCTACCAATGCCATTTCTAGCATTTCTTGGTCGTTTGCTATTCTTATAAAAGCGGGTATTTTATCAAGTCCTGCAATTTGTGATGCTCTAAATCTTCTTTCTCCTGAAATTAGTTGGTATTTGTCAAAGCCCATTTTACGAACAGTAATGGGTTGTATAATTCCTAATTGCTCAATTGAAACTGCAAGCTCATTTAACTTCTCTTGGCTGAATTCAGTTCTTGGCTGAAAAGGATTTGTTTCAATTTGTGAAATGAAAACTTCATTTGTAGCTCCAGCAACTGGTGCCTTTCCTTCAGTAGTTGTTTTGGTTGTAGTTATATCAGTGGTACTACTTCCAAGTATAGATGCCAATCCTCTCCCTAATGAGCGTTTCTTTTTTGTCATATTATTAAGCTGAAATAGCCACTTTAGTTAGTATTTCATTAGCAAGGTTTAGGTAATTTATTGCTCCTTTACTTGATGCATCATGTATTACAATTGTTTCTCCAAATGATGGTGATTCTCCTAAACGCACATTTCTGTGGATAATTGTTTTAAATACTAAATCTTGGAAATGCGTTTTAACTTCTTCAACTACTTGGTTGGATAGGCGCAAACGAGTATCGTACATGGTTAAAAGTAAACCTTCAATTTTCAGTTCAATATTGAACCTTTGTTGTACAACTTTAATTGTGTTTAGGAGTTTTCCTAAACCTTCCAGTGCAAAATATTCGCATTGTATGGGCACTATTACGCTATCAGAAGCGGATAATGCATTTAGTGTTAAAAGCCCTAATGAAGGAGCGCAATCTATAATAATGTAATCATAATCATCTTTTACCTCTGCAAGTACTTTTTTCATTCTGTACTCTCTCTCTTCAATGTTTACAAGTTCTAGTTCAGCACCTACTAAATCGATACTTGCAGGTAGTAAATCAAGGTTTGGACTTAGTGTAGTTTCTATAGATTCTTTTGCAGTTGTACTCCCGATTAAACATTCGTAAATTCCTTTTTCAATCTCTTGTGGGTTGTGTCCAACTCCTGATGTAGCATTGGCTTGAGGGTCGGCATCTACTAGTAATACTTTTTTCTCTAGCACTCCTAAACTTCCTGCTAAGTTCATGGCTGTAGTGGTTTTTCCTACTCCTCCTTTTTGGTTTGCAATTGCAATTATTTGTCCCATTTTATAGTCTTGTTTTTATGGCTATAAAAGTAAGTAGTGTTTGTGGAAATTAACTTTTATTCTTATGCTGAATTATCAACAAAATAGGGGAGTTGTTAAGAAAAGGAGCTAAAAAAACCAACAAATTGCTTTGCTGGTTTTTTCACTTGTTTTTGAGTGGGGTTGTTTTAATCCTCTCCTAAATCATCAAAACTAACTTCAGTAAAATCAGTTGATGATTCTTCTATAACCTCAGTTGGGTTATCTTCTTTGGGTGCTATGTATTTCTTGTCCGAAATAATTTCTTCCCCTTTTTCTTGTATAATATAGCTACTTACTTCTTCAAATGCTTCTTTAAAGTTCTTAAAATCCTCTTTGTATAAATAAAGTTTATGTTTCCTGTAAGATGGAACGCCATCTTTATTAAAGTCCCTTACACTTTCGGTAAGCGTCATATAATAATCTCCCGCTTTGGTTGATCGTACATCAAAGAAATAAGTCCTTCTTCCCGCTCTTACTTTCTTTGAAAAAATATCTTCAATCTCTCTCTTATCTGCCATCTTCTTTGTGTTTATTGATGTGTCAAATATACAGAAAATTTATTTATCCCCCTTATTTGCCTATATTTTATTGCTTTGACTTTGGTTAATTTCAAAGTAAAAACCTTTGTTTTTTATTAGCTCATTATGTGTTCCTTCTTCAATTATTTTACCTGCATCAAGTACTATAATATGGTCAGCATCTTTTAAGGTTGCTATTCTGTGGCTAATAATTATTGATGTTTTTCCTTTACTTTCTACTTTAAGGTTGTTTAGTATTTTCTGCTCTTTAGTGGCATCAATTGCTGATAGGCAATCATCAAATATAAATAAGTTGGGTTCTTTGTAGAAAGTTCTTGCAATAGCTAATCTTTGTCTTTGTCCTCCTGATAGTTGCACACCTCTTTCTCCAATTATAGTTTCAAATCCGTTACTAAAACTGTCAATTTCTTCAAGTATTTCTGATTTTTTAGCTGCTGTAATTATTTTTTCATCTTCAATTATATTACTAGCAAATGCTATGTTTTCTTTTACTGTTCCTGAAAATAAATAACCATCTTGTGGTATGTAACCTATGCACGAACGCAAGCTGAATAAGTTCAGGTCTTTTATATTAGTATTTCCGAATGATATTGTTCCTTCTGTGCTATTATAGAGTCTGCATATTAAGTTCGCAATAGTTGATTTTCCACTTCCAGTTTTCCCAAATACTCCAAGTGTACTTCCTTCTTTTATGCTAAAGTTTACTTTGTTCAGTGCTGTAATTTTGGTGTCCTCATAAGTTAAACTTACATTTTTAAAGTTGATGTCTCCAGTAATAGGGGTAAGGGCTTTAGTTTTGTTTTCTATGTCCGATTTTAAAAGTAGAAAGTCGTTAATTCTTTCTTGTGATGCTGCTGCTCTTTGCACTATTGATGTAATCCAACCCACTGAGGCAACTGGCCAAGCCAACATATTTACATAAATTATAAATTCTGCAATATTTCCTGTGGTGATGTTTCCTTTAAAACTTTCTAGCCCTCCTATGTAAATTGTTAGTATGGAGCTTGTTCCTATCATAGTTATAATAAGAGGGAAAAAGAAGGCTTCTATCTTTACTAATTGCAGTTGTTTTTTAGTGTATGCTTTGCATGAGTTAAGAAATACCTCCCAAGTATTTTCTTCATTCCCAAATGATTTTACAATCTTAATTCCCGAAAAAGTTTCTTGCGATATGGTAGTTATTTGTGAGAGTTGTTCCTGCACTCTTTCGCTTCTTTTGTTAATGCTACTACTTACAAAGTAAACGGTTATTGCGAGTATTGGTAGGGGTAGTAATACATAAAAAGTAAGTGTACTGCTAATGCTTATCATCTTTGAAATTACTAGGTAAAAGAGTATTGAAATATTAACTCCATACATTAATGCAGGTCCTAAATACATTCTTACTCTACTTACATCCTCCGATATTCTGTTCATTAAATCCCCAGTTTTGTTTTTCTTGTAAAAACTCATACTAAGGTTTTGGTACTGCTGATAGATTTCATTCTTTAAATCAAATTCTATCTTGCGGCTCATTACAATTACAGTTTGCCTCATAAAATACATAAACACTCCTTTTAGTAGTGCAAAGGCTACTATAAGTCCACCATATTTTAGTAGTGTATTTCTTATTTCTTCTGATGATTGAGTGTTGTTTTCTATGCTTAAAAGTACTGAGTCAAAAGCTTTTCGTACAAACTCAGCAGGGTAGAGGGCAAATAGGTTTGCAATAACAATAAATACTGAGCCAACTAAGAGTAGTTTCTTATAATTCCAAAGGAATTTATTCAGGTAAAAAAGAGGCTTCATATAATTGAGTAAGTACTTTAATTGAAATGCCAAAAATAATAAGTAAATTCGCGACCCCTTTAAAAATAGGAGTTATTTCTATTTTAATTTTGGGTTATCTGATTAAATAACTAAAATTTGACATGCTTATGACAACAACAAATGCACAAAAAACAACCAATAATAACGGTTTAATAGTTAGTAAAATGACAATGATGGGGCACGAACAAGTTGTTTTTTGTCAAGATGATGAAACTGGTTTAAAGGCAATTATTGCAATACACGATACTACTTTAGGTCCAGCATTAGGAGGTACTCGTATGTGGAATTACGCTACTGAAGAAGAAGCAATTCAAGATGTTTTAAGACTTTCAAGAGGTATGTCATTTAAAGCTGCAATTTCTGGTTTAGAACTAGGTGGTGGTAAGGCAGTAATTATTGGTGATGCTGAAACTGAAAAAACTGAAGCCTTAATGCGTAAGTTCGGACAGTATGTTGATAGTTTAGGAGGAAAATACATTACTGCAGAAGATGTAGGAATGAATACTAAAGATATGGAATATGTGCGTATGGAAACTAAGCATGTAACTGGTGTTCCTGAAAGTATGGGTGGAAGTGGTGATCCTTCTCCTGTTACTGCTTTTGGTGTGTATATGGGAATGAAAGCTTCAGCAAAATACAAATGGGGAAGTGATAATTTAGATGGTAAAACTGTAGTGGTACAAGGTGTAGGACATGTTGGTGAAAATCTTGTAAAACACTTAACTGATGAAGGAGCTAATATTATTATTAATGATATTAACGAAACAAGATTAGCTGAACTTTCTGAACAATTTGGGGCTACTATTGTACTGGGTGATGCTATTTTTGATTTAGATATGGATATTTATGCTCCTTGTGCTTTGGGTGCTACTGTTAATCCTGATACTATCAGCAGATTAAAATGTGATATTATTGCAGGTGCTGCTAACAATCAATTAGCTGATGAGGTTAGAGACGGACAACTTTGTGCTGATAAAGAAATTCTTTATGCTCCTGATTTTTTAATTAATGCAGGTGGACTTATTAATGTTTACTCTGAAATTAATGGATATGATAGAGAGCATTCTATTAATCAAACAAGAGAAATTTACAATACTACTTTAGAGATTTTTAAGAAAGCTGAGTTAGAAAACTTAACTACTCATGCTGCTGCTTTAGAGATTGCTGAACAAAGAATTAACGACAGAAAAAACTCTTAAGAATAGATGTTAAGTAGAAGACACATAAGGGTAAAAGTAATGCAATCATTATATTCTTACCTCTCAACAAAAGTTAATGAAATGCCAGTAGCTGAAAGAGCTATGCTAAAGCATTTTGATGAGGTAGTTGAATTAAAATTAGTAATTGTTGCATTGCTAGTTGAGATTGTAAAATATGCCGATAATTTTTATAAAGAAGGGAAGAAGAAACATTTACCTACTCAAGAGGATTTAAATCCGAATAGAAGGTTTGTTGATAATGCTGTAATCAATAGCATTCGTGATGATAAAGATTTAATGGATAAAGTTGGTAGAGTTTCTGGTATTTGGTTTAAGAATGATCATGATATTATTCGTAAGTTATTTGTAGAATTGCATAAATCTGAGACTTATACTAAGTATATTGATTCTGATAATACATCAACTGACTTTGATAAAAAGTTTATTGTTGATATAATGAATGATTTTGTACTTAAAAATGAGTTAGTACATCATATATTTGAAGAAAGAAGTATTTATTGGATTGATGACTTGCCTTTTTTAGCCACTATTATTTTTGGTAATATTAAAGATGATAAAAGCTTAAATCCTGATGGTGCTTTTAAAGATAGTTCAGATAAAGATTTTGCGTTAAAATTATTCAGAAATACCATAAACAATAATGAAGATTACGAACAAATTATTGTAAAATTTGCTAGAAACTGGGAAATTGATCGTATCGCAAAAATGGATCAATTGTTCTTAAAAATGGCTTTTGCAGAAATTTTATCTATACCTGAATTACCAGTAAAAGTATCAATGAACGAGTACATTGAAATTGCAAAATACTACAGCACAGCTAAAAGTAAATTGTTTGTAAATGGTCTTTTAGATAATTTTGTAAAAACTTATACTAGAGAAGGTAAGATTAAAAAAACTGGTAGAGGTTTAGTTTAAAAAATAATCTTAGTTTTGAAAATGAATATGAAAACACTATACACTTTATTATTATCAGCTATTGTTTTAGCATCATGCTCAAATACTGATGATAAAAAAATTACTACTGATTTAGTAAATAATCCACTTACAGCTGAAAAAAATGCTGACCAAGTTGATATGCCTAAAATTGAACTTTCACAAGACTTTTTTGATTTTGGAGAAATGAATCAGAAGGAATCAGTGAGTACAGAGTTTGTTATAAAAAACACAGGTGATGCTCCTCTTTTAATCCGTTCAGCAAAAGGAAGTTGTGGGTGTACAGTTCCTGAGTGGCCAAAAGAGCCTGTTGCTGTTGGGGAGGAGGCTGTAGTTAAAGTTACTTTTAATAGTGGTAACAAAAAAGGAAAGCAAAACAAAACGGTAACTTTGGTTACTAATGCTATTCCAAGTACAAAGGTTTTA
>Ga0257121_1002592_pt1 | contig 12660 bp, 12 predicted proteins | sample SI106_100metaG_FD_190180 | JGI IMG/M metagenome (GOLD analysis project Ga0257121, IMG submission 190180) | Marine microbial communities from Saanich Inlet, British Columbia, Canada - SI106_100 | ecosystem: Environmental > Aquatic > Marine > Inlet | place: Canada: British Columbia | collected... | reverse complement strand
TACTACCCAATTTCACAATAGAATCTCCAACATATAATCCGAAAGAAAGTGTTGTGTTTTTATCAATTAATAAAGAGTCTGAAAAAATTCTACTTCTTCTATTCAAGTTATTTTGAAAAGAATAAAAGATAGTTCCAAAAGAACTGTCTACTTTTAAATAAAATGGATTTTCATAAAATCCTGCTTCATGCGAAAATTTTACATCTTGCTGAGAAAAAGAGAAAAAGGAAAGAAAAACAAATAAAACAGTACAAATTTTATTCATCCTCTAAAATTTTGAATTCTATTCTTCTATCTCTCTGGTCACCATACTTTTCTTGTTTGGAACCGTATCCTTTGAAAGTGATATTTGTCATGTCCAAACCATTGTCTTTTAAATAATTGAAAACACTTTCGGCCCTAATGTGTGACAAATTCTCATTTATAAAATCATCTCCTGTTCCTTTATCGGCATGACCTCCAATTTCAATTTTTATGTTATCGTCAGAAGAAAGTATCGATAAAATATTGTTTAATACTTTTTTATCTTCTACATTTATTTTTGTACTACCTTTCTCAAAATTTATTTGGAATGAGATATTTTTAATTTTGAATTCTATTCTCCTGTTTATAGCATGGAACTCTTTTGGACAGTTCGAACAATTTGAACATACTTTTTTAGGATCTGTTTCTCCATATCCTTTATAGCTAAGTTGAGAACTATCAACTCCTTGAACAAGGATATACTCATAAACATTCTTTGCTCTATTTTCTGATAAAGTCAAATTGTATTCCTCTCTACCACTACAATCAGTATGACCACCAACTTCTACCGATAAATATTTATTTTCTTTTAACATATTTGCATATTCATCCAAAAATGTAGAAACTGAAGGAGGTAAATCCGATACATCCAAAGGAAACTTCACACTTACTTTTAATGATTTCAACTGCTCATTATTATTCTCTACAATATCATTTGCCCTGCTGTCATTATAACACGGACAAATCGCATCACTCAATTCTTTACTAATTTTGTATTTTTCTAAAGGAACAAAAGTCCGAATTGAATCCCTAATTCTATCATATCCTCTTGTCCAATTATCGGCACAATCTTCCCAATAGTGTAAACTTTTTTCGGTTGAATATCCACAAAATTGTTTTAACAAAATAGCGGCTACATATCCCGATTGGTGCCATCCATTCCAACAATGCAAATAAACAGGACCAATATTCTCATTTACAATTGAATTATAAGTTAACATTAAAATACTATCACGTGACGAAAGAGAATTACCTCCAAGTTGATAATATTGTAACGTATCTTCTGATTTTCTATGAGTAAGAAAAGTCGGAGCAATCTCAAAGTTTTCTCTGTACAAATAGACTGAAGTTGAAAATCCATTTTCCAATAAATTGTTCAGTCCATCCATTGGTAAAGGATTTTTATTGTTTCGTTTATCAGTTCTGTGATAGTAATTATTCCCTCCACCTCTGTAAGCCACTCCATGTAAAATCGCTCTAAAGTTTCTTGTTCCGTATAAATCTTCAAATCCATTTCCCTGATTATCAGTTATCTTGTCCTGCACGCAATTTACTTTATACTTTAATTTGTAAGTATTTACCTTACTAATAATAAGTGAATCAGTATTTTGAGAAAAAGAAAAATTAATTGAAAACAAGAGCAGAAATAACAAGGATTTTTTAATCATAAGAAAAAAGGGTTTAAGGTTTACACAAAATTAAGATTAAAACGGATTTAATACTTTCAGATTATTACTGCTTTGGAAAGGTTGTTAACATCAAGATTTTAATTTCTGAACAAAAAAAAACAGACCTGAAAATAGGTCTGTTTAAATATGATTGTGACTCTGGAGGGAGTCGAACCCTTAACACAATTCTGTTAGAAAAAAAGTTAGTAACTCACCTTGATTTACACTTGCTACAGCTCCATTCTATTATAATTTTGACAAAGATTAATAAAATTGAATTAATCGAAAAGTGGCCTACAAAGTGGCCTACTGTTAAAATTAGTAGTTATGAAAACACATATTAGATTTCTAAAGAGAAACAAAAATGATTTAAATGGAAACCTACGATTAGATTGTAGTGTTAATGGTATTAGATTTAGAAAGTATTTCAATATTAGTATAAATGAAAAAATTTGGAATAAGAATAGAGAACGAGTTAAATCAAATTATTCTAATGCTTTTGAGATTAATAAAAGATTAGAGTTTATTACTATCACAATTCAAAAGATATATTATGAATTGTTAAATAACGATATCCCAATTTCCGTAAGTGTATTATCAGAAAAATTTGACGAAAAGATTAATGGTGTTAGTAGAAAAACTTCTTTTTTTGATTTTACGAATGAATTTATAGAAAACAGTAAAACCTCTAAATCAAAAGGGACTATAAATGGGTATCGTTGTGCAATCAAAAGTCTTAAGGAATTTGAAAGAAAATTTAGAAGAAGACTTGATTGGAATAATTTTGACCATAAATTTTATACGGACTATCAATCTTTCCAATATAATATAAAAGGTAATAGTCAAAACTTATTTGGAAAGAGAATATCTCAAATTAAAGCTATTTTAAATAATGCGACAAAATTAGGTCTAAATAAGTACTTAATATTTAAAGAGTATAAGGTATTAAAAACAAAATCTAAAAAAGAATATCTAAATGAAGAAGAAATTCAGTTACTATGGGATTTGGATTTATCTGATAAAAAAAGATTAGAAAGAGTTAGAGACATATTCCTAGTTTGTTGTTATACAGGTGTTCGTTTTTCAGAATATAAGAACCTAAAGAAAGAAAATATTGAGTTAGGTATAAATGGAAAGTCAATAAATTATTACTCAAAGAAAACGAAAAAATATGTTCATACTATTTGTAACGATATAACTTTTGATTTACTAAAAAAATATAGATTTAATCTACCTCATATCTCAGGACAAAAATATAATGAATACATAAAAGAGGTTTGCGAATTAGCTGGGATTGATATTATAATTACAGTGCATACTTATAAATCTGGAAAGGCTATAAAGTACGAGAAACAGAAATTTAAATTAATCGCAAGTCATACAGCAAGAAGGTCATTTGTTACCAACCTATACAAAAGGAATGTTTCAATAAGTCAAATTATGGTTTGTACAGGACACACAAAAGAAAGTACTTTAATAAACTATATCCAAGCTACATCAATAGAAAGTATTGATTTAATACACCAAACATTAAAGAAGTCAGGGTAATTAGTTTTCAACACTTTTCTAATCTAGTAATCAGTCTTCATCGGTTTTATTTCTTTTTAATATAAATAAATAAAAATGAGGTTTTTATATTATATAGTATGAAATCGAATATTAATTAAAAAAATTAAAAATGGAAAATTTAAACACAACAATTACAATTGACGAACTGCAAGCTATAATTGAAGACGCAGTTTACAAAGCAACAAGTAGCCTTGATATTGGAGACTACAAACTAATCACAGAAAACGAATTATCTAAGAGGTTAAACATTTCAAAAGTTACTTTACACAAATACAGAAAAAACGGAACAATACCTTTTAGCACAGTTGGAAGAAACATTAGGTATGATTACCAAGAAGTATTAAAATCAATGGAAAATAAGAAATGAGAACCCTTTCACGAGAAATCAATCTAAATGGATATACCTATGTTCAGGTATTAAGTGGAAAGAGAACTTACGTCTATGAGCAGAGGGGGGTATCAAATATGAAGTACTTAGAGCTGATTAACCATAATAAGAGAGCTACCTAATGAATAAAAGTGTTAAGAATAAATACATACCCAAGAACTATAATCACAGTATTTTATTAAAAATCTATTCTCCTAATAAGGAGGATTATAAACCTAAAGAATATAAGGTCTATCAACTCTTATCAATGATTTACGAGCTATATCCAATGCAAGAGAACCAAAGATTTTTATATGGAGATTATACCTATATAAGTGCTACCAAATTAAAACACTTATTCGGTAATGATTACAAGGCAACTGTTGATTGGCTAATTAATGCTGATGTTTTCAAAACAGATAATCAATATATCAATGATAAAAAATGTAAGGGATTTAGCTTTACAGATAAATATGCTGATTCTATCCCTAAGAAAGTAACCATTTGTAAGGGCTCTTTAGTTAGAAAGCTTTCTCAAAAATCTAATTCATCTTATGCTACTGAAAAAAAGTATGACTACTTATATAAATATTTAGATGGCTTAGAAATTGATGTAGAGGGGGCTTCTGATTGTGCTTGGAGTATGTATAAGCAAGATATGTTAGAATACTCTAGTAAGATAGCTAAATATGAATTAAAGGCAGCTAATGCTACTTATAAGAGTAAATCATTAAGAAAACCTGCAAATCCTATAGTTAGGTTAACAGTAGGATTAGATAATATTAATAGGATTGATAATAAAGATTTTGTTTTTACACAAGATTCAACTGCCTACAGATTACATACTAACCTTACTAATATTAAAAGTGAACTTAGGAATTATATTTCTTATAAAGGTCAGAAATTAGTATCTGTGGATGTGTGTAATTCACAACCTTTTCAAACCTCCACATTTTTAGGTCCTGTGTTTTGGGAAACTGACACCACAGCTACTGCAGAAATGGAGGAAAAAATTCTAAAAAAAGGTTTAAAACCTCAAATTTTAACTAAATCAGATATAATATTTAATAATTTCAATAATAATATAATAACATCTAACAATCCCTTTAGTTATACTTCTTATACTATGTTTACAAAAACAGGTATTCCATCTGTAAGTGTGGATGTTCCTGATGACATTCAACGTTATAATGACCTTTGCCAAAGTGGGGGTTTGTACAAGTTTCTTTCCAAAGAAATGGAGTTAGAACAACAAGGTATAGTTGATATTGATGGCAGGGGTGTTAAGGCTGCAGTATTTCAAGTTCTGTTTACTGATAATAGGTTTTTAGGACAAGCTGATGCTAAACCTAAAAGAATATTTAAGGAGTTGTTCCCTAATGTCTATGATATACTATTTCATATAAAACGTAAGGACAGTACAGTTCTGCCTATTGCCCTACAAACTATTGAAAGTACTATTATATTAGATAGAGTCGCAAAGCGTATTTCTAATGAAAGACCAAACTTATTTATTGCTACTATTCACGATTCTGTTGCTACTACAGTAGGCAATGAGGATTATGTAGAGCAAGTAATGAGAGAAGAAATGATGATGGCAATTGGTCTCGAACCATCTTTTAAAGTGGAATATTGGTCAGCTGATAATCCTATAATAATTAAAAAAACAGCATAATGCATACATATTTCATAAACCAAAATGGCGTTCAAACTTATATTGACAGTAGAGGGATTTATCTCTCCTACCCCATAGATAGTCGTAACATTGTAGAAGTGTCATTAGAGAGCTCTAAAAGGGCTCTAAAACTGTTCAGAGTAGCTTCTTTGCAGGATATAACAGGTTTTCATATTATGGCTTATAACTTTTAATTATCTTGTTGATTCTATCATTATGTAGAAGGTGCAGCTATGTATGTATCTAAATATATTTGTGATGAGAAGACTAATTGGGGAATAATAGAAAATAATTATTAAATTTGGAGAAATTAAAAACTTAGAATTATGAAAGAAATAATAATTCGTTATATTGTATGTTTAATAATCCTTGTTCTCCTTTTCAATGTTTCAAGTTATTTGAAAGTTGCAGGTGAGGAATTAAATAATAACTCTTTATTAAAAGCTGGTAAAAATGTTGAATGGATTGCAATAATTTATTTAGTTGGATTAATATATAGTTTAACTTGGTTGAATTATTATTTTACCTATTTTTAGTAATAATACTGCTTTAGAGGCATTAGAGTGTTATAATGATATAGAAACATATTCAATAACAGCTAATATATATGTAAGAGTTAATGAAGAAGCGTCTAAAATTTAAGAATTAAGTGATACAAATAAACATAAAACAAGAAGAAAATTAAACGCATATTTGAGAGATGTAGGATTATATAATGAAGCTAAATAATTAATCAGTATGCCCTTTAAGAAATGAACAAGTGGAAACCTGAAACGAATAACAAAATGAAAAAACTATTACTACTATAACTTAAAATAAATACTATGAAAAAATTATTATTACTCTTATTATTTTTTCCTTTGATTGGATTTACTCAGCAAGGCACAATGAATGCTTGGTATACTACTTATGGATATACATCTGTAGAATTGAAGAATCTTATTAATTCCAATTCTTCAATTACTTTTTATGATGAAAAGACATATCCAAATCATGATATTATAGCTGTTATGAATATTATTCAAGCAAATGTAAGCTTCAAAATTACATTTTCACTAGAAAATAAAGTTGTTAATAAAATTAAATATGAATTTAATTGTAGAAATGGTTATCAAGATTATGTCGATTATTTGGATGGTGAAACGAGTATTTTAAAGAGTTTGTTTTTTGAGTGCTACAAACAAGAACTGATATGGGGATGTAATGATGGAAGCATTCATACTACTGAAAGTAAACACACTCCTAATGGGTTTTTTAATTTTGAAGGTACTTATCCCAATTGTAGCCCAAATTTAGAATTAGGAAAAAATTTCTACTACAGAAACCCACAATATAATGTTAAAATAGAGTTTTCAAGATCTTCTTTTAAAGACTTACAAAGTTATTATAAGCATAGCTACTCTGGACCAAACTCAAAAGTAGGATTAAAAATTACATATGAGAAACTTTAAATTTCTGAGAATAATTATTTCCACAATAATTTTATCTACTTTTCTTAGTGGATCAATAAATGCTCAAACATCAGATTCAACAATCTTAATCGATATTTTAGTAGACGCTATGATGAATAAGGAGTTATTTCAAGATTGCGATGCTGCAATATTAGATTTTAATAAGGGCATTCAAATGATAGAAAATACAAGTTGTTTTTCCAGTCGGAGATGGGAAGTAGTATATGAACGAGAATTATATAAAGGTAGAGGTTTGTGTTATTATCATAATGAGAGATATATTGAATCTATTAAAGATCTTTCACTAGTAATTGAACTTAATAAATCATATTTTGATGAGGAATACAATTTGTATAACATTAGGGGGATTTCATATTTCTTATTAGAAAAATATCAAGAATCAATTAATGATTACAATCAACTGTTTCGGATTATAAAAGATGATGATATTGATAGTGAATCAATAGAAGGATACCACAGAAATAGAGCTCTGTCCTATTATTCAATTGGCAACTATAGTAAATCTATTGAAGATATATCGATAGCAATAAATATGGACAATGACCCTAACACAAAAAGTATTGCTCTTGCTTTAAGAGGGGAAATGAATTTTAAAAATCATAGATTTTTCTCATCTATTGCAGATTTTTCAGAAGCTTTAGAACTGAAAGTTGATGATGGCTGGTATCTTAATCGATCTATTGCGTATTTTAGTGTGGAGGCTTATGGTATGTCTTGCGAAGACATGAAAAAAGCTTGTAATCTTGGAAATAGAAAAGCGTGCAATCTTTCAAACAAGTCTAATCAAGATGGAGTATGTTATCCTAGAGAGAGATTAACTCTTATTGATAATACACAATCTTCTAAGACAATAAATTTGCCTATTATCATTGAAAATGGAATGAAATACGTGATTATAACAATTGGAGGAAAAGAATATAAGTTTTTAATAGATACAGGAGCTTCAGACATAGTTATCAATTCAGAGATTAAGAATTTATTATTTAGGACTGGAGGATTAAATAAATCGGATTTCCTTAAACCTAATGTATATGAAATTGCTAATGGAGAACAGGTGGTTTTTGAAACAGCCATTCTGAAATCACTAATTATAGGTGGTACTTCATTTTCAGATATTGAAATTGCTGTCGGTAATGAATATACTTCACTTTTGTTAGGCATGTCTTTTTTAAATCGTTTTGATTGGAAATTTATTAATAATAGTCTCGAATTAAAATCAAAAGAATAACAAACTCTATTTTACATCTATATTTACATAATAGTAGAAAAGAAGATAATTATTGAATAAATTATTTTTAAAAGTTTTTTCTAATCAGAAAATCCAATTAATTTTTTAAGTTTGTATTAGTAGATTGATTAGCGGTGCAAAAAGCGGAGCAATTTTTAGTTTGAAAGCTTGCTGTAATCATGTAAATAGGTGTTAGGTTGTAATCCTGCTACCCCGACTTTTTTCTTTTTAATATTTCCCATAAATTTTCTGTATTATTGTAGTATGAAAAAACTATTACTACTATAACTTAAAATAAATACTATGAAAAAATTAATCTTAATTATTATGATAATACCTTTTTTAGGGACAGGTTATTTAAACGCTCAAAAATTATCTAAAAATAGTGCATTTGATATATTGACAAAATGGGAAGGTAAATGGACAAGTAAAGTAGTCTTTGAAAAATCTGTTTGGATAACTCAAAGTTTTGAAGCTCGTGGGAAAACAGAAACAAATTTAATTCTTTCGAATAATTACCTTGAAATAATGGTTTATAATGATAATAATGTAAGTAAACATATTATTTGTTATGACCAAATGTCAAATCAATTCAATCGCTGGGAATTTAAAAGCGACGGTAGTAATTCTTTTTGGATAGGGAAATGGAACGACAGTGATAATTCAATGACTTGGGACTTTATAGATTTTACAAACTCTGGCATTAGTGGTGAAATAATTGAAAATTTTAAGTCGGATAAAATTATTAAAACTAGAGTTATTATGAAAGATAAGGACGGCAATTCATTGCTTAGAATTAATTCAACAAAAGAGAAAACCTAACCCAATGAAAAAACTATTACTACTATAACTTAAAATAAATACTATGAAAAAATTACTATTGATTTTACTATGTGTGCCTCTAATATCTTTAGGGCAAAGTTGGCAAATTCAGTATTTAGCAAATGGTTATGATTTTAATACCATTTATTTTTATAACGATACTATAGGTTTTGCAGTTGGAGATAATGGAGCAATGGTTAAAACTACTGATGCTGGAAATAATTGGGTTAATATTAGTACAGGTATTACAAAAGATATTACTGACATACAATTTATAAGCCAAGATACTGGTTATATGTGTACTGAGGGTGAATATATTTCTAGCGCATCAAGACAGGGTGAACTATTAGAAACTATAGATGGTGGATTGACTTGGTCATCTGTTTATCAATATTCAAGTAACAATGCTATTTATTCTTTTTATAAAATAAAAGGAATAGAAAATGGAAATGTAATACTAATTGGTTCTTATTATAATGGAAGTACTTCAGCAAATATATCTTCTATTGATGTTGTGTCGGGTATTCGTACAACTTTATGGTCTCATACTCAAAGAGTTTATTTTGATGTGTATAATTATTCTTCAAATTCTTACACATTAGTTAGTGGAACTTCTTTGACAAGTGGAGGGACTTTTCAAGCAGATTTTATAAGAACAAGTATTAGTGGGTTAAATGTTCCTCCAAATTATCCAACTGGAGGTATTGGGGCAAGTTTATATTCAATAGATATGATGGATGCAAACCCTATAAATGGAATAACGGTGGGGAAATATGGAAAAATATATAATCTAACAAATATGACCTCAGTTAATAATGTTATAACAGAGAATAGTTCATTTACAAATACATTATTTGATTTATGGTCTGTTGATATGATGAATGATAAAGGTTGGATAGTTGGTGATTTAGGTACTATTTTATTTACAGTTGATTCAGGACAAACTTGGACACAGTATAATAATCCAATATTATTTGAAGATTTACATTCTGTCACCTTTTTAGACCCTTGTAGGGGGTATTTTGCAGGGGAAAATGGAATAATTGGTAGATATAATTACCAAGAGGAAGTTTCTGCTACTATTTGTGAAGATGTTCAAAATTATAATTTATTTAATCTTTTAGGTTCTAATGCTATTAATCTAGGTGGTGTTTGGACTGATAGTTCAGGAAACCCTATTTCATCAATGGTTAATGCGTCTAATTATTCATTAGGTATGCATACTTTTTATTATAACTATCTCGCTTGTGGGAGTATGACAAGTTCAATAGTAGAATTAGAAATAGTTGAGAATCCAAATCTCAATATCTTAGTGTTAAATAATATTTCTTGTAATGGAGGTAATGATGGTATGTTACAAGTTAATATGAATAATGGTTCCATTATTTATGCAAATAGTTTGTGGAGTAATGGAGTTTCAAGTCCAATTTTCCAAAATGCTTCTGCTGGCCAATATTCCGTTCAGGTTACTGATACTAATGGGTGCTCATCAACAGAAGTGATTAATATGGTTGAACCAAGTTTAATTGTTTCAAATCCTGTAGTAACAGATATTAGTTGTTCTGGTTTGTGTGATGGTCAAATTGACATTAATAATGTTTCAGGTGGAATCGCTCCTTATGTGTATTTGTGGGGAAATGGTGTAACATCTTTATCGTTGTCATCATTATGTGCAGGAACATATCATTATTCTATAACAGACGCTAATGGGTGTTTAAGTTCAGATTCAGTTATCGTAAATGAGCCAATGCCTATATTTGTTAATTCAACTGTGTCTAATATAACTTGTTTTGGTGGAAATGATGGTGGTATTTCAGTAACTCCAAATGGAGGAACTTCACCATTTTCAGTATTATGGAATACTTCTGATACAAATTTTATTATAAATAATCTCTCTACTGGTTTATATACATACACACTTATAGACAATAATAATTGTTCCTATTCAGGGAGTATTCAAATCACAGAACCTGCTTTAAATGTATCGAACATACAGCCTGTTGAATGTTTTGGAGGGAGTTTTAGTGTAGGTTCTAATACATACTCTTCTTCTGGTGTCTTTTCAGATACATTAACCTCTTTTATTGGTTGTGATAGTATAGTTGTTACGAATTTAGTTATTTCTCCTTTAAACATTGTTCAGAATACAATTTCTTTATGTGATGGAGAAACCGTTTCTGTTGGTTCTAATATATATACTACTTCAGGAAACTACACAGATACATTAACTGCATCCAATAGTTGTGATAGTATTGTTTACACTAATATTAGTATAACACCAGCCGTAATATGGCAACAATCGTTTTCAATATGTGATGGAGATAATGTTATAGTGGGAAATAGTGTTTATGATACAACAGGAAACTACACAGATACATTAACTGCATCCAATAGTTGTGATAGTATTGTTTACACTAATATTATAGTTGATTATAACACATCTTCATATGACACATTATCTGTTACTGCAAGTATAGTTTGGAATGGAATACCATTATCATTGTCAGGTGATTATTCTATTACACTGATAAACTCTGTTGGCTGTGATAGTATTGTTAATCTTAATTTGACGATTACTAATTCTACATCAGTTGAAGAGAATACTAATAATAAAGAATTAATTAAAATTACTAATGTTCTTGGTCAGGAAACACCTTATAGAAAGAACACACCACTATTCTACATCTACAATGACGGAACAGTAGAAAAGAAGATAATTATTGAATAAATACCCTTTACAGAAACGAATAACAAAATGAAAAAACTACTACTTATATTACTTATTCCCTTTTCATTATTCTCACAGAGTACATTGATATTTTCTGAGTATGGAGAAGGTAGCTCTTTTAATAAGTGGGTTGAGATATATAATCCTACATTTATGAGTATCTCATTAGATGAATATAGGTATAATTTCTGTTGGAATGGATGTGATAGTTTGGAGTGGGAATTTTCTATTCCTTTTGATAGTGGAGTTGTTTTGATGCCAAATGAAACCTATCTATTGGTGCATAACAATTCGGATAGTATTCTTTTGAGTGCGGCAAATCAAACTACTAATATTTTAAGTAATGGTGATGATGTAATAGGTTTACTAAATACTTCATTTAATACAATAGTTGATATTATAGGTGTTTTGGATAGTGCTGACAATATATCCTCTTGGGCAGTAGATGGTGTTATTGATGCTACCAAAGACCATACAATGATAAGAAAACCTGATGTGTGTGGGGGTAATATTGGAGATTGGTCTTTATCAGATGGCTCTAATGGTTCTTCACAATGGATTGTAGGCGTTATAGACGATTATAACGACCTTAACACTCATACTTCTAATTGTGTAAATACAACTGCTGTTGAGGTGTTAGAGCCTCTTAAAGGGGAGCTTCTTAAAATAACAGACCTATTAGGAAGAGAAACAAAAGGCACTAAGAATGAAGTCCTATTCTACATCTACAATGACGGAACAGTAGAGAAGAAGATAATTATTGAATAAACTAAAACAAAAGAGCATATTTTCTATTATATAATAAAAGACTATGCCATTTATTAAAGGAACAAGCGGAAACCCTATAGGAAGACCTAAAGGTTCAGGAAACAACGAACTACGCAATATAATCAACGAAAGCATAGACCCTAACAAGATTAGAGAAATGCTAAACAAGATAGAAGACCCTATTGATTATATCAACGCAATAACAAAGCTACTGCCCTATGCTATAGGTAAGAAAAAGATGATTGAAGACGTCCAAGAGATTGAGCCAATCGATGTAGTTATTACCTTTGTAGACACAGAACAGACACTTTCTTGAACAGATAGCAAAGTTGCCTTACGT
>Ga0257121_1002587_pt1 | contig 12673 bp, 12 predicted proteins | sample SI106_100metaG_FD_190180 | JGI IMG/M metagenome (GOLD analysis project Ga0257121, IMG submission 190180) | Marine microbial communities from Saanich Inlet, British Columbia, Canada - SI106_100 | ecosystem: Environmental > Aquatic > Marine > Inlet | place: Canada: British Columbia | collected... | reverse complement strand
GGTCAGGGTATGCGCGGCAAGCGCATCGGTGTCGAGTACGATGCCTATGGGCTTTCCGCCAGGCGCGGGCAGATGCTGGAAGCGGCGCTCAACGGTTTTTGCGAAACGGTAGATGCCTCGGATCTTGTGCGCCAGCAACGTCTGGTAAAAAGCCCGGCGGAACTGGATTATCTTCGCCGCTCTGGTGCGATCTGTCAGGCGGTTCAGGAAGAGGCAGTGGCGCTTTCGGTGCCGGGTGCTTTCGAGGGTGATATCCGCAGTGCCATGCACCGGGTGGTCTGGTCACGCGATGGCGATACGCCAGCGCATGTCTGGCCCATGGGCAGTGGCCCCTCGGCTTTGTTGGTGCGTTACAAATCTGGTGCACGGCATATCGGCGAGAACGACCAGGTGTTTCACGAGTTTGCTGCGGCTTACCGGCACTACCACGCAGCACTTACCTTTGCCCTGGTTACTGGCAAAGCGAGCGAAGCACACCACGCCATGTTCAATGTCTGTCACGAGGCATTGCAGGCCTGCAAGGAGGCGTTGCGTTCAGGCAGGACCGTGGATGATGTTTTTCAGAGCCATCGACGGGCTTTTATTGCCGGAGGTTTTGGTGACAGTTACCTTAACGTTTGTGGCTATACGATGGGCGCCATGTTTCCGCCCACCTGGATGGAAGATCCGCTGATCCGACAAGGCGACCCGCAAGTGCTGGAGCCGGGGATGACTTTTTTCATGCACATGCTGATGGTCGACAGAGCCAGTGGCCATATGATGGCGCTGGGGGAGCAGGCGATCGTGACCGATGGCGCCTGCGAGCCGATCACGCATGCGCTCGATGCGCTCGTGGTCAACTGATCATCTGGCACCAGTGGATGCTGGCCGGTTGCATCGGTCGTCGCACATCTGAAGTCGCACACTTAATGAATGATGTAGTGGGTCAACGATCCACGCGCCAGCGGGTACTGCTTGCTAAGGCTGGGTTTCAGCTCGACGAGTCTTTGATGGCAATGCCGGGTACCCAGCAGTAGCCATCGGGATCCAGCAGATAACACTCGCGCAGGCCGTGTGGCCGATCCCAGCTGGTGCGCAGTACTACGTGAGCGCCGGCGATGGCCTTTGCCTCGCAAGCATCCGGGTCTATACCGTACAGGCGCAGTTCGATGCCTGCACCGCGGGCCCCGGCCTCGGCCAGCAGTGACGGCAGCGGGTTGGAATGGTAGGTATGATCAGCATGCAGCTGGATGAAGTGCCCGGCTGATTCGAGCACCGCAAAATCGGCGTCGGCCCGGTGCACTCGCATGCCCAAGACCTTTTCAAGAAAGTCGACACTGCGTGTGACATCGCGCACCAGCAGGTTGATGCCAAAGCCTTTCAGCGCGCGGCCGAATTCAACTGCTGGGGCATCGCGTGCCGTTTGCTCATCCATGCTTGCGCTCATTGTTGTCTTTTGTCATGACCATTACAGGCCGACGGGTGTTCTGAGTCAACTAGAATCACTCAGTAATAATGTCGCGGGATGTGTGATCAAAAGCTGCAAACTTTCTGACTGGGTAATCACCAAAGAGATGCGATGGCTGAAGACTTGTGGCTACAAGCCGAAACAGATGGCTCGATAAACCTGCGGGTGCGGGTGATCCCCCGCTCTCGCCAGGCCGGGTTCGGGCCTGTGCGTGCTGGCCGCTTAGTGGTTCGGATTACCAGGCCCCCGGTCGACGGCAAGGCCAACCAGGAACTGCTGAAAACTCTGGCCAGTGCCCTGGGATGCAAGCGCGCTCAACTGTCGATCGTGCAGGGGGTGACAACCCGTGACAAGACCGTGCGCGTGGCGACGCCCCCTGCGGATTTGCCTATCACCGCAGGCGCACTGGCCCGTTACCTGGGGTTGTGATCCGCCAGTGTGTCTGAGTCAGCGTGGGTCGTCGGTAACGCCATTAAAGCGCCGGGGCAGCAGGCCCGATTGGAACCAGCTGACAAAGGTGATGATGCTGAATATCGGCAGGCCCAGCGCCTGACGCAGGTCCGCAGCGTAGGGGCCCATATTGGTGCACTCGAGCACGACGGCACCCACCTGCGGGTGCTCGCGCACCAGTGCAGCTCCCGCATCGAGCAGGTCCTGGCGACAGGCGTCGACATCCATTTCGGTCTCATCGTCGAGAATCACCCGGGTGAATTCGCGGCCGCCCTCGGTGCCCACCACCGGGGTGTCGGCTGGCGCGCCAGCGGCTGCCAGGTGATCTACAGTCAAACTCTCGCGAGAGATTGTGATAACACCCACCTGCTGATTGTTGGGCAACAGTTGCTGAGCCAGCGGCACCTGCATCAGGGAAGAGCTGGCCACGGGTACTTTTACGGCGCGGGCGATCTCGCCCTGAAACAGCGATAAAAAGCCACAGGTGGTCGACAGGCCGTCAGCGCCGTCGGCAACGAGCGATTGGCCGGCTTCGATAAAGGCATCAAGCAGGCCTTCGGCGCGATGGCGCACCACCCGGTTGGGAGAGGCGCCCCGCACCACGCGGTAGAGTACCGGGAAAGGCCAGGTGGCGGCATTGCCAAAATCGCCCGGGATACGGGGGAAGACCGTATCGAGCATGAGCATGCCAACCGTAGCGCCGTAGACTGTTTTGCCGCCGTGCGCCGATGCGCTTGCTTTGCCAGCCATTGCGATCCCCCTGCGGCCTTGAGCTTACCCGTCGGCCATATCCTGGTTAGAGTTGCGGGCTATTGTATACACCTGGTAACGCCGGCCACCGAGCGCTCGATGAGCTCAGACAACGCCAAGTCCGCCACAGCCTTGAGCGGGTGGGTTGCATAATCTTTGCGTCAAAGACAAAAACCTTTCCTTTATTGTTTAAATTGCGGTAAATTGAGTGCTGCTGCCGGGCGCAAGTTTTAGGCCAGGCAAGGGCGATAGGGGCCGCATGTCGTAGCGGGGTCGGATCGCTCACGGGCGGTCTATGTAACTGACACCGCTTTGGTGGCAATGAAGGTAATAACGAAAGTAATAGCAAAACCAAGGAGGATTCTGTGAAAGCAACTATGTTAAAGACTCTGGGTGTATCGGCGATCGCTACTGTGGCGGTCTTCGCTGGCGCTCCAGCAGCGGCCGAAAAGTGGGATATGCCCATGGCCTACTCGGACAGCAACTTCCACACCCAAAACGGCAAGGCTTTTGCCGAGGCGGTTAATGTGGCAACCGGAGGCAAGCTTGAGATTGTGGTCCACGGCGGCGGCTCGCTGTTCAAGGGCAATGAAATCAAACGTGCCGTGCAGACCGGCCAGGCGCCTGCCGGCGAGCGGTTGTTATCCGCACACCAGAACGAAAGCGCTATCTTCGGTGTGGATTCGATACCGTTCCTGGCGACCTCTTTCGAGGCATCAGACAAACTGTGGCAGGCTGCACGCCCGACCATAGAAAAGACTTTGGCCGAGCAGAACCTGGTGTTGCTTTACGCCGTTCCGTGGCCACCGCAGGGGTTGTATTTCAACAAGGAAGTGAACTCCACTGCGGATTCCAAGGGTGTGAAGTTCCGGGCCTATAACGCTGCCACTGCCCGTGTCGCCGAACTGATGGGTATGCTGCCGGTACAGATCGAAGCGGCGGAACTGGTGCAGGCACTGGCGACTGGCGTTGCCGAGGCATTCGTGTCGTCTGGCTCAACCGGTTATGACCGCAAGGTCTGGGAGCACCTGTCGCACTTCTACGAGGTGAATGCCTGGTTACCCCGTAACTATGTGTTCGTTAACAAGCAGGCATGGGATGCACTGGACGCCGATACGCAGAATATCGTCAAGGGTATAGCCATGCTGGCCGAGCGTGCCGGTACCACCAAGTCGCAGCAGTTGAGCGGCTGGTACCTGGCCCAACTGGCCGCCAACGGCATGAAAGTGCAGCCGGCCGGTGATCAGTTGCGCGGCGAACTCGAAGCCATTGGCGCGACCATGTCCGGTGAGTGGATGGAAGCTGCCGGCGACGAGGGCAAAGCCATCGTAGACGCCTACAAGGCAATGTAAAACTGCCAGGCAAGGGGTCGGCCAGTCGGCCGGCTCCGCACCTGGAACCTTAGTTCTTTTTGATATGAAAGCGCACCCACTGCGGCGCGCCCTGGATGGCGTGTATTTCACGGCCGGTATGCTGGGGGCGGTGTTCCTGCTCGCACTGCTGGTGATCATCGTACTGCAGATGGCCGCCCGCTGGACGGGGCAGGTATTTCCGGGTTCCACCAACTACGCGGGTTACTGCATGGCGGCTATGTCGTTTCTGGCGTTGGCTTACGCGTTGAACCAGGGTGCGCATATCCGGGTTCGATTGCTGCTTACGCGGCTGGGGCGCTTTCGTCGCCTTGGTGAATTGTGGTGTTACGGCATCGGTGGTGCGCTGTCGATATATTTCTGTTACTACGCTATCAAGGCTACGTACTGGTCACACCTGCTGAACGATGTTTCCCAGGGCCAGGACGCAACGCCGATGTGGATTCCCCAGATCTCAATGTCGGTGGGGACTTTTGTTTTTGCTCTGGCTATGGTGGATCGCTTCATCAGCATCGCTTTGTTTGGGTTTGATGAATCGGCTGAAAAAACCAACGCTGTTGATTGACGCGACTTACTCATGGAACACCTTGCACTGACAGCTATTTTTCTCTTTACCTTGTTCTTGTTGCTGGGAACCGGGGTCTGGGTTGGCTTGGCGTTGCTGGGCGTGGCCTTTGTGGGTATGGAGCTTTTCACCACGCGCCCTGGCGGCGATGCGATGATTACCACCATCTGGACCACAGCCTCGAGTTGGTCTTTGACTGCGCTGCCGCTTTTTATCTGGATGGGCGAGATTCTTTACCGCACACGATTGTCTGAAGATATGTTCCGTGGCTTAAGCCCATGGATGGCAAAGTTACCGGGCGGGCTTATACACACCAATATCGCAGGTTGTACTGTCTTTGCGGCCGTGTCCGGCTCGTCGGCTGCTACGTTGACCACCGTGGGTAAGATGTCGATCCCGGAGCTGCGAAAGCGCGGTTATCCAGAGCACATGGTTATTGGCACCCTGGCAGGTTCGGCTACGCTGGGATTGATGATCCCGCCGTCGCTGACACTGATTGTCTACGGTGTCACTATCAATGAATCTATATCCAAACTGTTTATCGCTGGGATTCTGCCTGGGCTGACGCTGGCGCTGCTGTTCATGACCTATGTCGCCGTGTGGTCATTTGTACGGCCCAACGAGGTGCCGCCGCCTGAGCCCCCGACCTCCTTTGCCCAGAAGGTCGCCGAGTCACGTTTTCTCATACCGGTGCTGCTGCTGGTGGCTCTGGTCATCGGTTCAATGTACCTGGGCTGGGCTACCGCCACCGAGGCTGCATCGTTTGGTGTAGTCGGTTCATTGATACTGGCGCTTGGCCAGGGCTCTTTAAGTCGCGAGACTTTCATTCAGAGCCTGCTCGGCGCGCTGCGCACTTCGTGCATGATCGCGCTGATTCTCGCTGGCGCAGCCTTTCTCTCGCTGTCGATGGGATTTACCGGTTTGCCCCGGGCGCTGGCTGAATGGATCGCCTCGTTGGGTCTATCACCGACGGTGCTGATCCTGTCACTGATGATTTTTTATATCGTGATTGGTTGCTTTCTTGATGGTATCTCATCGGTAGTGTTGACCATGGCCGTGGTTGAGCCGATGATTCGCACCGCTGGTATAGACGTGATCTGGTTCGGCATCTTTATTGTCGTGGTTGTCGAGATGGCACAGATCACCCCACCTATTGGTTTTAATCTTTTTGTGCTGCAAGGTATGACTGGCCACGAGATGAGCTATCTATCCAAGGTGGCACTACCGATGTTCGCGATGATGGTGGTGATGGTTTTTATTCTGATAGCCTTCCCGGATCTTGCCACTTACCTTCCGGACAATATGCGCTCACGCCCTGGTGGCTGAGTTGGGCACCTGTACAGGCCTGAAGGGTTTTGAAACGGCCTCAGGAATTGCCTTGCGCTGGGGCGGTCATTTGATACCACTTGGTATGGCCAGTAACGGTTGAAGTAACCAGAACCACACTAAAGCGTCACGGCGACATCACGGTTTTCGGTGATGATTCTTTTGCCCCATGAGCCACCTTCGGCAGAATCAGTACGACACATCTCGCAGATCGATCACCCTCTACAGCGAAAAACAGCCCGATGGGCCGGGCTACTTGGCGTGTGGCCGCCATCGCGTGGTGACGACTTTCCAAGGTCGACTACAAACGTATCGGATTGCGACTGAACGGCTATTTTTGGCTGATCGCAGAGGCGTTCTTGACAGTCTTTGGCGTGCTCGCCTACAGTGAAAGGTTCTACTGCCAAAATGCTCGTGTAGGCAATATAAGATTTATATGTGCATTCAATCTACAACTAACATGTGCATTCAATCTACAACAACTTAGAGGAGAGGAACCATGATTAAACGCAGTGTATTTTTGCCGTTGATCGCGCTGTTTAGTGCTCTGGCCGTATTGGCCGCAGGGCCCGCGCAGGCCTGGGCGCCAAAGAAGCCGGTGGATTTTGTGATTATGGCTGGCAAGGGTGGCGGGGCCGACAAGATGGCGCGCCTGATGCAAAGTGTGATCGAAAAGCACGGCTTCTCATCCAAGCCGTTTGTCCCGATCAACAAACCAGGTGGTTCTGGTGCAGAGGCGCTCATTCATATGAAGGGCAAGCAGGGCGACAACCACACCGTGATGGTGACGCTCAACAGTTTTTACACCACACCGTTGCGTCAACCGAAACTGGATGTAGACATCTCGACTTTTACGCCTGTCGGGCGCATGGCTGAGGATACCTTCCTTTTGTGGGTCAACGTCGACTCGGGCATCACCAACGTTGACGAGTTCGTAGCTGCAGCCAGAGCCGCAGGCAGTGATTGGCTCATGGCCGGCACCGGCAAGGGCCAGGAAGATCAATTGTTGACGACCTTCCTTAATAAAGCGTATGACCTCAAGATCAAGTACGTGCCTTTCAAAGGCGGTGGCCGTGTAGCCAAGGAACTGGCGGGTAACCACTGTAATTCCACAGTGAATAATCCCTCCGAGCAGTTGGGCTTTTACAATGCTGGAAAAACACGGGCAATCGCATCGTTTACCCCAACACGGTTACCGTTGTTTCCGGACGCACCTACTTTCAAAGAGCTAGGCAAGGACTACGTCTATTTCATGCAACGCAGCGTAGTTGGAGCACCAGGCATGAGTGATGAAGCAGCCGCTTACTATCGTGACGTGTTTGCCCGGGTCTATGCGACGGATGAATGGCAGGCCTACATGACCAAAAAGAGCCTGATGGGTGGTTTCCTGACTGGGCCTAAGCTCAAGGCCTACTGGGCTCGAGAAAAGGCAGTTCATGAAGTTATCTTGAAGGATATCGGCGAGATTTGATCCCAAGTCCGTTGGTTTAAGGCAGATAAGGAATAGCTGCCATGCGTAGAGCCGAGCTGTTAATGGCCCTGGTTCTTGGGGCTTTTTCGGCCTACTTGATGGTTAAGAGTGCGGAACTCCCCATCGGCTGGATTCCTGATGAAGGACCAGGCGGTGGGGCGTTTCCCTTTTGGCTGGCATTTGGGATGTTGCTCTGTTGTGTGTGGATTGTGGCACGCTGGGTTAGGCGGAAAAGTCCGCCATCACGTTCGACCGAGCCTTACCTGGCCGTTACAACGCGGAGCACAATCATCAGGGTCATCGTCGCACTGACACTGATGATCGGGGCGATCCACATTATTGGCATATACCTGTCCATACCGCTTTTCCTGTTGTACTACCTGCGGGTGATGGGAGGCCATCGCTGGCCGCTCAGTGTAGCGGTGTCTGTGATCACACCCGTGGTCAGTTTCTTTTTCTTTGAGATTGCGCTGCGGATTACTTTACCGAAAGGTTACACCGAACCGCTTTTTTATCCGCTGTACGATATTTTCATGTGAGGCCCTGTGGAAACGTTTGACCTGCTGATGCAGGGTTTTAGCATTGCGCTGGAACCTTTGAACCTGGCGCTTGTTATATTCGGCTGTGCGCTGGGTCTTTTTATTGGCGCGATGCCGGGGCTTGGTTCGGTCAACGGTGTTGCCATTTTGCTGCCGATGACTTTCCTGGTGCCGCCCACAGGCGCGATCATTTTTCTTGCAGCCATCTACTATGGCGCCATGTACGGCGGTGCTATTTCTTCGATCATGCTGGGAATTCCCGGCGCTTCGACCGCTGTCGCCACCACCTTTGATGGTCGGCCGCTAGCCCTTGCCGGCAAAGCAGACCAGGCGCTGATTACTGCCGCTGGCGCCTCGTTTATTGGCGGCACCATATCGGTGGTGTTGTTTACGTTGTTTGCACCTCCCTTGGCCGAAGTCGCACTGGCTTTTGGTGCTGCCGAGGAATTTGCACTGATGATGCTTGCATTTGCGACGTTTATTGGATTGGGTGGCGACGATATCCCCAAGACACTGTTTTCGATATTCATCGGTTTGGTACTGAGCGCTGTGGGTCTGGACATCATCAGCGGAGAGCCGCGGTTGATTTTCGGCGACCTGCCCGGATTTTTCCATGGCATTAATTTTCTGGTTCTGGCGATCGGTATCTACGGGATTGGTGAGATGCTGTGGACCATCGAATCCAGCCATGGTGGGGTAAAAGTCTCCCAGGCTTCGTTCAGCATCAGGCGTATCGCCACGCACTTGAAGGGCCTCAAACATTCACTGAAAGCCAGTTTGATGGGATCTTTTCTGGGATACTTTGTGGGCATACTGCCGGCTGCAGGAGCGACCCCGGGATCCATTATGGCCTACGGCATGGCCAAGACGATGTCCAAGGACCCGGACTCTTTTGGCAAAGGCAACATTGAGGGCGTGGCCGCACCTGAATCGGCTAACAACGCTGCCAGTACGGGTTCAATGCTGCCTATGCTCACCCTGGGTATACCCGGGTCGCCGACTACGGCGATCCTGTTGGGCGGCATGGTCATCTGGGGCCTGGAACCCGGGCCGATGCTGTTTGTTGAACACCAGAGCTTCGTCTGGGGCCTTATTGCCAGTCTCTACGTGGCGAACCTCTTCGCCATGTTGATTAACCTGGCATTCATACCGGCGTTCATCGGTGTACTGCGCATGCCTTTTACCATCCTCGCGCCTATCATTTTTGTGCTGTGTCTGGTGGGTGGCTACGCGCCCACGCAAAACATGCACGATGTCTGGTTGATTCTGATTTTTGGTATTGTCGGTTACCTGATGCGCAAACTGGATTACCCACTGGCGCCAGCGGTATTGGCGATCGTATTGGGCCCACTGGCTGAGACATCAATGCGTCAGGCCTTGTTGATGAGTGACGGCAATCTGATGATCTTTATCGAAAGACCGATCTCGGGCCCCATCATGGGCAGCGCTGTTGTGCTCTTTTTGTTACCACTGCTAAAACTGTTTCGTAAGTCGCGCGTACCAGCATCGGATTGAGACTCGCCGTAATTCTGCACCAATCAACATCTGCGACCTCGCCAGCTATGTGCTGGGTACCAAGACTCAAACAACGGTTTAAACCCAGCTTGAGCTTTGAACTTTGGAAAGCTTTGCTGACTGGGTTTACTTGCGGTCCAAACCAGCAAAGGGCTATTGATGAGCTCTGACGTCATACGACCGGATCTCTTCGGTCTTGCCCATCGGCTGCAGTCGGCAGGTAACCCGGATCAGCACGCGCAGATTCTCTCTGATGTGGTGCTACAGGAGTTCGATCGCTTTTATCTCGATTTTCGTGCCATTCCCGGTCGTGCCAAGAGTGCTTTTGAGGAGCGCGATTTTCCACAGTCGTTACTTCATAGCCAAAACCAGTTACTGCTTTACGGTGAGCGGATGCATGCGTTGGCCTCGGCCTTGGTCGCCCAGATGCCAGCGTCCGAGTCTGCGACGATGCTGTGGGATGAGCTTGAAATGCTTTACCGAGGTTTGGTTTCTGGGCGATACGAGGCTGACTTGGCGCTTGCTTTTTTGCATTCGGTGCAACGTTCTGTTTTCATGGGTGAGTGGAAGCCGGTCGACTATTCCGTCGGCATCAAGGCTGACACGAGCGCGGCTGGCATTAGCGAGATGATGGTGAGTTATCCAGTCTCAACGATCAGCGCTGGCCTGTTACAACAGATTCTCGATTTGCCTGGTTTTAATACCCCTTATCGAGACCAAGCCGGCGACGCTGCACTGGCAACGCAGCAGATCAACGCCTTGTTATTTTCAGACCAGGGGGCGCACATTGTTGGGGTTGATGTCATCCGGGGTGGTTTTTTCCGCAATCGTGGCGCCTACATTGTTGGCCGCGTTCGGTTGACTGAGCGGCCGGTTGTTCCGCTTATCTTGGCCCTGCTCAACGATGAAGACGGCATCTACATTGATGCTGTGCCATCCAGTGAGTCAGCGGCGCACAATTTATTCAGCACCACCCGTGCCAATTTCATCGTGACGAACGATCACTACCACGAGCTGTCTGAGTTTCTGCACGGGATCATGCCCAAGCGCCCGTTGGGATTGCATTACTCATCCATTGGTTTTAATCACTTTGGCAAAGTCGCTGTGATGGACGAATTGAACCGGGAGCTGGATCAGTCTGGGGCTTTATTTGACACGGCGGTTGGTTTCCCGGGTACCGTGGCCATTGGATTCCAGGCGCCGGATTCGGCGTACAACCTCAAAGTCATCCGTGACCGCCCGACCGAGGGTTACAAGTGGGGTGATTTTGCTGGTGTTGATTCGGTGCTTGCCAAGTACAGCCAGGTTCATGATATCAACCGCACTGGCAGCATGCTGGACAACGTGATCTATTACAACGTTACATTGCCGCAACAACATTTCAATAATGTGCTTTTGGACGAGATGCTGCGCGATGCAGGCTATACGGTATCGCTACGCGGCAGTTCGGTGGTATTCCATCACCTGATTGTGCAAAGGCGCATGATTCCCTTGCCTGTGTTTTTAGAAAATGCTTCGCGTGCAGATTGTGAACGGGCAGTAGTTAATTTGGGCTACTGTATAAAGAACAACATGGCAGCCAACATCTTCAACCGTGATTTGGATGGGCGCAACTATGGTGTGGGCAGCCACATACGCGTGTATCTTTTTGATTACGACGCGTTGGAGCCATTTACCGAGGTCAAGATCCGTAGCAACGCTGACCGCTATGACGGTGAGGAAGATATACCGGACTGGGTTTTTGAAGACGGCGTGATATTTTTGCCCGAGGAAATCGAATCGGGCCTGCGTCTCGCCGACCGGTCACTACGCCAACTTTTTCGCAGCGTCCACGGTGATCTGTTACGAGCCGACTACTGGGAGCGGATTCAGAATGAACTCTGCGAGGGTAAGGTGCCGGCGATCCAGGTTTACCCCGAGAGTTATCGATTACACCATTGAGCGAGCCGTTCCGGCCCTTGCGATCTTTCTGTTAAAACTGTTGCGTAAAACGCCCCGGCCAGTATCTGGCTGACGCCAACTGTGTCGTCTGAATTGCGAGGGGCTGTATAGGTTTGCGAAAAACAGATACCCCGGCTTAAGCGCCGGGGTACCGTTGATGTTAAGGCTTGATGTAGGTGAAACCCTGTGCCTGCAGGTGAGCGAGCTCAGCGACGCCGCTTGGGACAATGTCAGCTTCGGAAACATCGAAAAGATTGGCTTCGATATCGATCTTTTTGCCGCGCACGGTATTGGCGCAGACATCGAAAGCAACGCCCTGGTCTTTGAGGCCGGATATCTTGGCGGTCATCTTGTCGGTGGCGTTACCGGCTTTGAACTTGGTGTACTGTGCCTGGTCGGGCTCAAGCAGCAGGGTCAACCCCTTGCCGTGCAGGACAACCCGAAGCTCCAGGTTCTCGGCGCCCACTGCGTTAATGTGGTTCTGGATATTGCGCAGGGCTCCTGCCTGGGCCTTGGGATTATCGTAGTTCACGTGATAAACGACTTTTTGTTTGCCATAGCCTCCGGCGAGAGTCGCCTGTGTAAGACCCAGTGCCAACGCGGCGCCCAGTAAGGCCCTGGGCCACAATTTCGATTTCTTTAGTGCAGACATATCTCACTCCTTGGGGTTTTAAGCATGACTGACGATTTTGCACGGGCCTGCGTGCGGATGCAATCCAGCGAGATGTCGTAGTCATCTAGGGGTTATCCTGGGATCTCGCGGCTTGAGTCAGTTGCTCCGATAAAACTTGAGCGGTAGACCTCTAGCGCACGATTGCTTCGGCCTCACCCTGACAGGCGAGAGCATCGATCGTGTGGATGTCGGCCAGGGCTGTCGTAGTGGTGACCATAGGGCCAAGGACGGTTACGATCGAGCTGATTTTCATAGCGGATACGCACATCAGTTGGACACCCTCCCGGCATTGGCGTTATCGTTCGAGCAACGCATAAAATCAACCACAAGGGTGTTGGGTCATAGGCCGTAATGATTTCGCTTGGCCGGGGGAGGGGGCGCGATCGCTGGCTGTGTTACCTTCCCGGTGGGCCTGAAGGTGGGCTTACCAATGGGAACGCTACCCGTACAACAAGGAGCACGTCATGAGTGATGAACTGTGGCAATTGAGCGCTTGCGATGTAGCGCAAGGTATCCGTGATCAGCGTTTTACCAGTGAGGCAGTCGTGGCGTCGGTGACAGAGCGCATGGCGGCCCACAACCCCCGCCTCAATGCCATAGTGCTTAACCTTAGTGATGAAGCCCTG
>Ga0257121_1002577_pt1 | contig 12696 bp, 16 predicted proteins | sample SI106_100metaG_FD_190180 | JGI IMG/M metagenome (GOLD analysis project Ga0257121, IMG submission 190180) | Marine microbial communities from Saanich Inlet, British Columbia, Canada - SI106_100 | ecosystem: Environmental > Aquatic > Marine > Inlet | place: Canada: British Columbia | collected... | reverse complement strand
AATGAAGTTAATCACAATACAACTCCGGGTGGTGAAATGATTGCCTCCCTTGTAAGAGTCTAAAATGCAAATTCATCCCGTGAATTGCGAGAACGCCCTTAGAGCCTATAACACTACAACGTGGCAAGTAATTGCGAGCGTGAATGTTCAAAAAGATATAGGATTGGGTAATTCGCAGCCAAGTCTCCTGGTGACAGGTTAAAGGTTCAGAGACTAGTATGACTAATCTTTTTATTGAAATTATGTATGACTTTGCCGTTGCATAATATATAGTATAAAAAGGAGAAAGTACCTATGAGCGCGGGACAAAAGTTTAAATGTGAAATATGTGGCAAAGAATTTAAAGCAATAACAAATTCTCATCTAAGGCGTCATGAAATAACAACTGAAGAATATAAAATGAAATATCCTAATGCAATTCTTGGAAACTTTGATAGATTTAACGCTTGGCGTCATTCAAATGAAAACAAAGAGAATTGTCGAAAGATGACAGAAAAAGTATACGCTTCAGAAGAGATTAAGACTAAAAGGAAAAATAGAGTTAAAAAAGCAACCAGTACTAAAGAATACAAAAAAAGACAATCTGAATTAATGACTAAAATTTATAAAAAAAATCCTGAAGAATATGTGAACGCTAGAAAGCGACAACCTACAAACTGGATGAAAAAGTCAAATTATGAAAGATGGACTATTCTATTTGGTAAAGAAGTTGCAGATAGAAAAATGGAAAGCTGGATTAAAAAAAATAAGCTTCCAAATAGCTCTAAAGATACTAAGCCTGAAAGATTGTTTGCTTTAATACTTGACATGAACAATATTGAGTATGAAAAACAAAAACCTGTTAAAAGATATAAGTGCGATTTTTACATCCCAGCGTATAATTTAATTGTTGAGATTGATGGTGATTATTGGCATGCTAATCCTAAAAAGTATAAAGCAAATGACATTATTGGTCCGTCAAAGAAAACAGCAAAAAAAATATGGGAATATGATAAAACAAAAACACAAGATATTTTGAATGAAGGTTATAGTGTTTTAAGATATTGGTCAAGTGATTTAAAAAATATTTCACATAAAAAGATTTTTGAAGATATAGTCCATACCTCTATGAAAGTAGAGGAGTAATATGATGTCAATACCCTTTCACAGTTCTGTAAGGATAAAGCTCGGCGCCGGTTCGCAAATTGTGAATAAAGATAAAGAGCCGATTGGTATAAACGTTTCAGCTAAAACCATAAAAAATAAAGTCTCAGCGCCTTTTAGAACTTGCAATTTTGAAATACACTTTGGTAAAGGAATCAGAGAGCACGAGCAAATGTTTGACCTGTTAAGAAAACATGGTTCAGAAGAAATTGATGGTTATACTATTGAAATCGGAGGAAATGGAGCATGGAAACATTTAGAAGTTTACAATAATGATGGAGAACAAATTATTGAAAAGAAGTTTTACAAAGCAGACTTTCGTGAAATTATCAATCATCCAGAATACAGTCAATATGTTGAAATGCTCTTAGAGAAAGCAATGATTAGAAAGAATCAGTCAGAAGATCCTGCTATTAATCCTGAGAGTTATTCAGAAGTGCAAGAAGTTGCAAGACAAGTAATGGATACACATAAAGATGCATTTGAGATGTTGAAGTAGATTACTTTTTAAAACCAATAATGATACCGTAACAGTACTCTGATAGTAATGATATTGTATAGACATTGTCTGAGTTTCTATATGTTTTATAAACAATATCTTTTGCTTCACTGCTAGTATCAATAACGCATGTAATATCTTCAAGTGAAGTTTTATTATTTCCATTACCACCAATTTCTGCCAAGGTCGCGTCTAAAACACTCGATCCGTTGCTATATTCTACTTTAGCATATAACTCACCTTGGGTAAGATTTCTGCTTATTCCTACAAAAAACCTTACTAAGAATTCGTAGCCTTTTGGTAAAGAAATAATATTGTTAGTTACAGTGACATCACTCGACCCACTAATAGCGTCAATATTGATAGTTTGACTGTAGCTTGAAGTAGATGTTACACTTTGATCAGAAGAAATTGTAAAATCACACAAAATTGAGCTAGTTTCACTATTGATATACAGATTATATGTCATTGATTAAATTCCCATATTTCTATTCTACCATAATCTTCTATATATGACCAAGGTGAAGAAAGATTTCTATCACCTACTTTAAAAGATTGATTTGTGGTTCCTGAATATCTTAGACTTACGTTTATGTTAGATGCACCAATAACTATAACTGCTCTTGCGGATTCATCTATTCTTTCTAAAGATACACCTCCGTATGCTTCGTATTTTGCATTGCATACTCCGGGTTTTCCAGACCAAGAAGAAGTATTTTCATTATACCATCTAAACTTTCTATCATTTAAATAACTAGTGTGTTGTGAGTTAAAACTTAAAGTAGCTTGTAACAGATACTTTTTATTAGCAACAAGCGTGATAATATCATTATCTATGCCAGTAACTGAAGCTGATCCGCTGTTTGATGATTTCCAAGATACAGCATTAAATTCTACTTTTGGCGCTGTGTTTGAAATGGTAACACCAGACGTGTCCAGATCAATTATACCAATACTGACATCTGGTTTTAATATATGACCATACGTCATCTTAATATCCCAGTCTTAATACTATCAATTTTGAATTTTCGTCGCAAAAATACCCGTTATTATACTTTCCTGTCAATTCAAAACTAAAGCTTCCTATGTTTGATATTGAAAAAGTGTCTTCGTCTATTTTTGAATAAGCAGCTGAGCTTTCAGCGTTGCTTTGTCCGCTGTAAGAACACGCTAGATTGCTTCCTGTGATTCCATATCTATGATAAAAGTCATTGTCGGTGTTTGTCCCCTGTGAAGATCCTTGAATTAAACACTCAGATGTAACAGTAAAGTCTGTTTTTGCTTGATTGGAAGAAATCCAGTGTCTATTACTTGTAAAATCTAAAACACCTTTGATACCAGAACCAACGCCATTGTTGCCTGCTGTAGTTCTTGTAGATAAAGCACCATTCAATTCAGCAAAATAAGTATTTCTTTCTATATAAGACATGTTTTTCCAATCTCAATGTAAATTAAAAAATTTCTTCATATTTTTAAATATAAAGAAAGAGGAAAGAATGAATAATAATTTTAAAAAACCCATCATTTATATTGACGGACTAAATGTTTTTATGCGGCATTTTGCTGCTAATCCTTCTAAGAGTTTAAATGGTCAGCTTTGTGGTGGGATAATTGGTTTTTTAGGGAGCATAGATCATTTAGCAAGGAAGTTTAAGCCTGAGAAAATAGTTGTAGCTTGGGAAGGGGGAGGTTCGTTAAGAAGAAGAGCTATTGACAAGAACTATAAAAATGGTAGACGTCCTGTGCGGTTAAATAGAAGTCATTACTATAAAGATATACCTGACACAGAAGAAAACAGGAACTATCAATTAAAAACATTGGTAGAGATTTTATATAAGACGCCAGTAACGCAAATTTATGTAAATGATTGTGAAGCTGACGATGTAATTTCATATCTTGTAAAAACAAAGAAACAAAATATAAACAAAATAATAGTAACGTCTGACAAGGATTATTATCAGCTTTTAGATGAAAACACGAAAATTTGGTCACCTAACAAGAAACAATTGATTGATGAAAAATATGTAATAGAAAAATGGAACATATCTGCGCAGAATTTTTGTTTAGCTAGATGTTTTATTGGAGATCCAAGTGATGGATTAAAAGGTGCTAAAGGAGCTGGATTTAAAAGTATGGCGAAGAGATTTCCTGTTTTGTCTCTGTATGAAGACGTGACAATTGATGATATTATTAATGAGTCGCAAAATAAAGTAAATTCTGGTTGTAAAATAAAGCTCTTTGATAATATAATATTAAGTGAATCCAATATAAGAAAAAACTGGAAATTAATGTATTTGGATTCAATGATGTTGAGCGCTGACCAGATTAAAAAAATAAATTACCAGCTAGACAACAAAGAAGATAAAATAAACAAAATGGATCTTTACAGAGTTATGAACAGAGAAGGCCTCAATACCTTTGATATTCATTCATTTTTCATATCAATTAAATCATCATTAAGGAACAATATTTAATGAGTCAAAACAGAAACTTTTCTAAATTTGGTAAAGCTTTTCAAGAAAAAGTTTTTCAAAGTATGCTGACAGATATTCAGTGGTCAGCACAAATGATTGAAGTAATGAGACCTGACTACTTTGATCTTAAGTATCTTTCGTTTTTGTGCACAAAGTATTTTGCATATTACGAAAAATATAAGACTTTTCCAACACTTACAATTCTTATTACTATTATCAAAGAAGATTTGTCGAAGTCTAAGGATCATGTTCTTAGAGATCAGATAATTGAATATCTACATCGTATGAAGACGAATCCTGACATAGGCGATTTGCAGTATGTTAAAGATAAATCATTAGAGTTTTGTAAAAGACAAGCTTTCAAGGACGCATTAGAACAAAGTGTAGAGTTAATACAGACTGAAAAGTATGAATCTGTTCTTAACATAATGAAAGAAGCTATTTCAGTTGGTATGCCAAATACTGCAGGTCACAATTTCTTCGATGATATCGAGGCTAGATTTGTCCAGATAAACAGGCAGGTTTGTCCAACAGGACTAGACAAGATTGATTCACAAGATATTCTTAGAGGAGGTTTGGGCCGAGGTGAGTTGGGTGTTATAGCAGCAAATACAGGTGTAGGTAAATCTCACTTCTTAGTTGCAATGGGATGTTCTGCTATGAGAGCAGGTAAAAATGTAATACATTATACATTCGAATTATCAGAACATGACACAGGTAAGCGATACGACTCAAATCTATGTGATATACCTAGCAATGAAATTATAGATAGAAAATCAGAGGTTGTCGACAAATATAGCAAAATGGAGCTTGGAAAGCTTATTATTAAAGAATACCCGACAGGGTCAGCCTCTGTTATGACTTTAAGAAATCATATTGAAAAGCTAACGTTAAAAGGTTTCAAACCAAGTCTTGTAACAGTTGATTATGCTGATGTAATGAAATCTTCTAAGGCGTATGATTCTTTAAGACACGAGTTAAAGTTAATATATACAGAATTAAGGAATCTTGCTGTTGAACTACAAATACCAATTTGGACAGCATCACAGGCTAACAAGGATTCTTCGAAAGCTGACGTTGTAGGTCTTGAGAATTTAGGTGAATCATATGCTAAAGCGCAAGTTGCTGACGTAGTGTTGTCAATAAGTAGAAAGCCTATGGAAAAGTCAACAGGAAGCGGGAGAATTTTTGTAGCAAAGAATCGAGCTGGTCGTGATGGGCTATTATTCCCTATAAACATAGACACAGCAAAATCAAAGTTTGAAATATTAGATGATACTGAAATGTCGCTCAATGAAGTAGTGACGCAAGATAACAATTCAATGAAAGAAAAGCTTAGAGAAAAGTGGAAAGAAGTTAATAAAAAAGATGATTAAGATTTACTGTAATGAAAAATTAGATGAAGTGTTAGATGACAATGATGTTGAAGATTATGTTCCTGCTTATGGCGGCGAAAGTGCGGGATTAGACCTTTACAACTCAGGAGAAAATATTTCTGTGATGCCTTCATCTTCTGATTCTAAAGGTGTAATGATAAGCACAGGTCTTCATGTTTTTACACCAAAAGGGTACGTTTCTCTAATAAAAGAGAGAGGATCTATTACAAAGACACCGTTAAAGTATAGAGCTGGAGTAGTTGATGAAGGTTATACAGGAGAAATATTTGTTAATCTTGTAAACATTAGTAATGAAGAGTATATTATAAAAAAAGGTCAGAAACTTCCTGTTCAAATTATTGTAGTTAAATGTGATAACCAATATTCTGAAATAGATGAAGATGAATACTTAAATCTATCCCAACTTTCACAAAGAAAGAGCGGGAAAGTAGGAAGTTCAGATTAGAATAAGGGTTAAAATATGAAAAAAGAATGCTGTGGCATTACTATTGATACAGGTTATGATGACAACTTAACAGACTTTTCGAAGAAATTGCTTGAAGATTATTATATGCAAGATCACGAAGAGTCACCGCAAGAAAGTTTTGCAAGGGCGGCGGTTGCATTTTCTTATAATAAGTCAAAATCAGAATACGACTTATCACTTGCGCAAAGAATTTATGAATACGTAGCCAAAGGTTGGTTTATGTTTTCATCGCCTATCTTGTCAAATGCCCCAATGCCTGGCGGATCTGAGTTAGGTTTACCTATCTCGTGTTTCTTGAGTTATGTAGATGATTCTCTTGAAGGTCTTGTTAGTCATTCAAATGAGTTAAGGTGGATGTCTGTAAAAGGTGGCGGAGTTGGCGGTCATTGGAGTAATATTAGGTCTAACAGCTCTATTTCTCCCGGTCCGATACCTTTCTTGAAAACTGCAGACAGTGATATGACAGCTTATAGACAAGGAAAGACTCGTAAAGGAAGCTACGCAGCTTATATGGATGTTTCACATCCTGATATAATTGAATTCTTAAGTATACGATTACCAACGGGCGGCGATGCTAATAGAAAATGCTTTAACTTAAATAATGCAGTTAACATTAAAGAAGATTTTATGAAATGTGTTGTAGAAGGAAAGGAATGGAATTTAATTGATCCTCACGACAAAACTATTAGAGATACTGTTGACGCAAGAGAACTATGGCAAAGAATCATTAAAGTTAGATTTAGAACAGGTGAACCTTATATTTGTTTTATTGATGAGGCCAACAAACATTTACCAGAATTTCAAAAAGATCTAGGATTAAAGATTCATGGTTCAAATTTATGTAACGAAATTTTTCTTTCAACTTCTTCTAAAAGAAGTGCAGTTTGTTGTTTAAGTTCATTAAATATTGAAAAATACGATGACTGGGAAAATACATCTATTGTTGAAGACCTGATAGAGTATTTAGATAATGTATTGCAATTCTTTATTGACAATGCGCCAGATCATTTAAACAAAGCAAAATACTCTGCTGAAAGAGAAAGATCATTAGGATTAGGTGCAATGGGATTTCACGCATACCTCCAACAGAAAAACATCCCGTTTGAATCTGGTATTGCAAAAGCTGCAAACATAAATATATTTACAAGTATAAAAGAAAGAGCAAAACAGAAGACAATAGAGTTAGCCAGGATAAAAGGCGAGTGTCCAGATGGATTAGGATGGGGTGTAAGAAACTCTCATCTTTTGGCGCTTGCGCCAAACGCAAACTCTTCAATTATCGCGGGAACATCTCCTTCTATTGAACCTTGGAAATCAAATGCTTATACACATAGAACAAGAGTAGGTTCGTACCTTGTAAAAAATCCATACTTAGAAAAAGTAATTAAACAATATGCAGAGGAAATAAGGACAAAAGACAAAGAATCTTGGTTGAAAGATCAGTGGACATCAATTATATTAACTGAAGGGTCTGTTCAGCATTTAGATTGGATGTCTGATTGGCATAAAAAAGTATTTAAGACAGCATTTGAGTTAGATCAACGTTGGATTGTTGATCACGCAGGAGATCGACAGGAATTTATATGTCAAGGGCAAAGTGTTAATTTGTTTTTTCCAGCTGGTACTGACAAAGCTTATGTAAATGAAGTTCATATCAGAGCTTGGAAGAAAAAGCTTAAAGGTTTGTATTACTTACGTACAAACTCAGGTGTATCAGCAGAAAAAGTTTCTCAAGTAGTAAAACAAGACAAACTTAAAGATTTTGACGATGATGATTGTTTAAGCTGTCAAGGTTGATGAGGATCTAAATATTCTTCTTTTGTCATCTCAATTTTAAACGGTGATTTTAAAATTTTATGACCTACAAATATTAGACCTCTAGCTTCACAAAGTTCTTCAATTTTAGTTAAATTAGTTACACTGTCTTCCCATATTACTACTTTTTTTATCGAAGGATTATTATCTAATACTTTTGATATCTGATTGACTTTAAACATAGCAGTATCTCGATTGTCAGGTTGTAAGAAATATTTATCACTATCGAATGTTAATCCAACATTATCCATCATTTCTTTTATATGATGATATAAAACTTGTTCTCTACCAGTGCAAAACATGTTGTAAACATTATCTTGGGCTTGTGATTTTTTTGCTGAGTCCAGGACTTCTTTTTTCCAAAGGCCAGATTCTATTACCGGGTTTTTATCCATAAATGGGGGTCCTAAACTTTGCGGGCTAACATCCCAATCTTCAGTTAAACCATCAGCTTTTTCTGCCGGATTATCTTGATCCCACTGCAAGTAAACATTGTAATCTTTGTACCACCATTTTGGAGGTAGCGGACTTCTAAATAAAGTGTCATCAAAGTCATACATATGAAGCTCAGAATATTCTCTTAGACTCTCGTTTAAAAATTTTTTCCAGTTTTCTAAAAGAATTTTAAATTCTTTTCTTTTCATAATTTAATACCTTTTGTAAAATATTTATTTATAATTATAATATAAAGGAAACAAGTATGTCTTACAATGAATTTAAAATATATACAAAAAACTATTTAAGGCTAATTGAAAGTAGTTTAATGCCAGATACAGCTGCAGTTGTCATTATTAGAAATAATAAAGCATTAATTCTACAAAGAGGACATACAGCTCCATGGATGCCAGGTAAATGGAACTTGCCAGGAGGAAGTATCGATCAAGGTGAATCACCAATTAAAGCAGCAAAAAGAGAAGCCTTAGAAGAAACTTCAATTGACTTAGAAGCTCATAATTTAGATACTATATCAGTAGATGATGGTGGTGGTTGGGTTTTAGAAACATTTATGACTAAATTACACTCTAGTTTAGATCAACTACCTGACCCGTCATACTTTAGTTATGAGAAAAATCAAGAAGAAAGAAAAGAACTACTGCCAGTAAGTAAAGAGCTGGGTTTTCCAGAGTCTATAGACTATAGCTGGATTAGCATTGATGAATTAGATAAGTACGAATTTGTACCGATGGTTAAAGAAAACATAAGAAAGGCTTTAGAAAAATAAATGTCGCTTTTAAAATATAGTAAAACATATAAGCCGTTTAAATACGCATGGGCAATGGAAATTGCAGAATCACATGAAAAAATTCATTGGGGTAGCTGGGAAGCTAAGCTTCAAGAAGACGTTAATCAGTGGAAAGGCGATAAAGTATCTAAAGAAGAAAAGAATCATATTACGCAAATTTTAAGATTATTCACACAGAGTGACGTTCAAGTAGGCGCCAACTATTGTGATCTGTTTATACCTAAGTTTAAAAATAATGAAATTAGGAGTATGCTATTAAGCTTTGCAAATCGTGAAGGCACACATCAACGTAGCTATGCTCTACTTAATGATACACTAGGTTTGCCCGAAGAAGAATATAGAGCTTTTTTAGAGTATAAACAAATGAGTGACAAAATTGAGTTCATGCAAAAAAATGACGTTTCAACTAGAAAAGGACTAGGGTTAGCTTTGGCACAATCTTCATGCAACGAAGGTATGAGTCTCTTTTCAGCTTTTGTTATGCTTTTAAACTATCAACGTTTCGGCAAGATGAAAGGAATGTGCGAAATTGTTGAGTGGAGCATTAGAGACGAAACAATGCATGTCCAAGGAATGACACAACTGTTTAGAGAATATGTAAAGGAACATCCAAGAGTTGTTAATGACGATTTTAAAAAAGCTATCTATAAAATGTATAGAACTGCTGTTAAGTTAGAAGATAAAGTTATTGACCTGGCATATGAAATGGGTAAAATTGAGGGTCTAGAAAAAGAAGAAGTAAAGAAATATATCAGATATCTTGCTGACAGACGTTTAATCCAGTTAGGACTTAAACCTAACTTTAAGATTAAGACTAATCCGCTAGAGTGGATCGATTGGATTGTTAATGGAGATAGTTTTAAAAACTTCTTCGAAGGAACAGTCACAGATTATAATGCTGATGGTATGAGTGGTGATAATTGGGGATGGGAATTATTAGGTTAAAAGAAAGAAAATTATGAAAAAAGAAATATTATTTTTTAGCGCACCTTGGTGTGGCCCTTGTAAACAAATGAAAAACATGCTTGATGAAAGCGTCAAAAAAGAATTAAATATTAAGTATATTGATATATCAAAAGATGTGGACTTGGCTACGCAACACAAAATAATGAATGTTCCTACATTTGTTGTTATAGAAGACGGCGTAGAAAAGTCTAGAAAAATAGGCTCAACAACAATTGATGGGCTTAGAGTCCTGTAAAATATTATAATATAACATATAATAAAAATATTCAAATAAGGAAGTATTTAATGGTTAACTTTATAACAGACGTGTCTCCGCTAATAAAAGAACTAGAGCTGCATCATGACCCAGTCATTATTACTGTAAATGAGTTTAATGAAGAGACAGCAAATGAGTTTAGTACGTTAATGAGTGCAGCACAAAACACAGGACAAAAAATAGTCCCAGTAGTTATTGATTCTTTTGGAGGTCAAGCTTATTCGCTTTTGTCAATGATATCTTCGATTAAGTCTTCAAGGGTTCCTGTAGCAACTATAGTTAAAGGAAAGGCGATGTCCTGCGGCGCGTTATTGGCTTCGTTTGGAGAAGACGGTCTAAGATTTATGGATAGAGATGCAACAATGATGATTCATGACGTTTCGTCAATGGCTTTTGGCAAAGTTGAAGAGCTTAAATCAGATGCACGCGAAGCTGAAAGGCTTAATAAGAAAGTTTATACGATGATGGCAAGAAACTGCGGAAAATCTGATGATTACTTTATAAACTTAATACATGACAAGGGTCATGCTGATTGGTATCTTGACGCTGAAGATGCTAAAGAGCATAATATTGCGCAACACTTAAGAGTTCCTTCTTTGAAGGCAACTGTTACACTAAATATTGAGTTAGATTAATATGTACATTATCAAGAGAGGATTAACTTAATGGAACAGTTTTCAACACTAAACAAAAACAAAGAATATGTAATATCGTTACAGCAAGAAGTAGGCGTTAAAGCGGATGGTGTATACGGTCCTAACACACATAGGGCAGTTAGACAATACTACGGCATGCCTATTATGATGCATATGGGTAAAGTAGTTCCTATTGATTCTCCTTTGGAGATTGATTGGTCAGCACCTCTATATGAGCTTGATGATGGAACAAAAAACTGGTATAAAAGAAAATCAGACCCATCAACAATATGCGTTCACTGGGGAGGATTAAACACTAGACACTGCTATAACGTATTTAATCTTGCTAGAGGTAGACACGTTTCGTCTCACTTCTTAATTGGGCGAAATCATAAGACAGGTGAGTATGAAATCTTACAGTGTTTAGATACAGGACTAGCTGCGTATCATGCTGGAAAGTTTAATAAATATTCTATTGGAATTGATATTTGTATGCATCCAGATGACAAGTATTGGGAAAAAACTAAAGGTTGGTACCCAGATGCTGAACTTCAAGTATGCAAAATACCTGATAGGAGAGTTAGAGGTCGTAAACTAGTTATGATTGGTGATGATTTTGCGGATGTGTGTAGAGAGTTTTTGCAGTCGTTAAGAGAAGCTACGAGCCTAGATGATAAACCAGTATGTGAAAGTTTAGATGTAATGTCTGTAAAGGAAGCGTCTAAATATAGTATTGTAGGACATCACAACATTTCAGCAAAGAAATGGGATGTTATACCTTGGGCAGAAAAACTTTATTATGATCTAGATGGTGACATTGTTTAATAAAGTTCAATATAAGTGTAAAATTATGATTTTTGTCATATAATCTTTATAACAAAGAAAGGATTTATATGACAAATACACATTATCTTTATAACGATAATATAGGAAAAGTAGAACTAGTTCAAAGTATGGGAGAAGATATAACTGTTGTAAACTCAGCAAGAGTGTCTTTTGGTGTACAAAAAGACTTGTTAGATGAAAAAGATAAGAAACTAATAAATTATCTTATTAAACATAAACATACTTCAACTTTAGAACACAATGTTGCAACTTTTAGAATTAAGGTGCCTTTGTTTGTTAGATCACAACATCATAGACATAGAACTTGGTCTTATAATGAAGTAAGTAGACGATACACAGATGCAGATCTGCAGTTTTATATCCCTACAAGTTACAGAACACAACATAATTCAAATAGACAAGCTTCTAATTCTAATGATTTTATTAACCCTCAAATGGATGTATATAATATTGAATTAGAAAGTAGACTGTGCAATGAAGCAGTATCACATCATATTGACAACTCACTATTACTCTTTGAAGATATGATTAAAAAAGGTGTAGCAAGAGAGCAAGCAAGAATGATTCTCCCCCAGAATCTATACACAGAGTACTACGCTACAGCTAATCTAAATAACATATTAAAGTTTATTGAGTTAAGAACGCATGAAGGTGCGCAATGGGAAATACAGCAGCTAGCTAATTTAATGTTAAATATAGTAGAAGAAGTTTGGCCTGTGACTGTTTCTGCATATCGTTCTAAAAACTAGTTGTATTACCAGATAATTATTACATCTAACAGGAGTTAATCAATGAAAAAGAATATATTACGAGAACGGCATAAAGATTTAGTCAATATGTTAGTAAGATGTAGAATTACTATAGAAGAAAGAGAAAATCCAACTGTGCTTGATATAATGACTGATATGCGAGCATTAAACGGTGTAGTAACTGTCAGACAAACAAGACCGCTTTCA
>Ga0257121_1002575_pt1 | contig 12699 bp, 14 predicted proteins | sample SI106_100metaG_FD_190180 | JGI IMG/M metagenome (GOLD analysis project Ga0257121, IMG submission 190180) | Marine microbial communities from Saanich Inlet, British Columbia, Canada - SI106_100 | ecosystem: Environmental > Aquatic > Marine > Inlet | place: Canada: British Columbia | collected... | reverse complement strand
GGGTTCAGACTGTTTTTTTTTTAAATCTTCAATAGTGATCATATTGTATATTTTTAACTTAAGTGATAGTTTGCGACATATTTAAATATCATATGAGCATTGATCTTAAAACAATAAAGCACATTTCTAAACTATCAAGAATTTCAGTTGATGAGCAAAAAGCTGAAAAACTTGCAGGTGATTTAAACTCAATTTTCAAATTTATTGAAAAATTGAATGAATTAAATACTGATAAAGTTGAGCCATTAACATCTGTAGCTGAAACAACTTTAAAATTTAGATCTGATGAAGTTAAAAATCAAAATATTAGAGAACAAATTATAAAAAATTCACCTGAAGATAATGAAGATTTTTTTGTAGTTCCGAAAGTTGTTGAATAATGTCTGATATAACTTCTCAATCATTAACATCATTAGTCAAAAATATTAAAGAAAAAAAACTATCATCAGAAGATGTTACGATAGCATTCGTTGAACGTTCAGAAAAATCAAAAGAATTAAATTCTTATATCTCAGAAGATTTTTCAAATGCTATTGAAAAAGCAAAAAAATTTGATCAAAAACCAAATCTTGATTTAAAACTTCCAGGAATTCCAATGGCAGTTAAGGATCTTTTTTGCACTGAAAATATTAGAACTACAGCAGGAAGTAAAATTTTAGAAAATTTTATTCCAACTTATGAATCTACAGTCACCCAAAATATTTGGAACGAAGGTGCCATCTTACTTGGTAAGTTAAACTGTGATGAATTTGCTATGGGTTCTTCTAATGAAACAAGTTTTTATGGAAATGTGCAAAACCCAATTGATAAAGGCTTGGTACCAGGTGGATCATCGGGAGGATCAGCGGCTGCCGTAAGTGGTCAACTAACACCGATCACTATAGGAACAGATACTGGTGGATCAATTAGACAACCAGCATCTTTTACTGGCACAGTTGGATTAAAACCTACTTATGGAAGCTGTTCTAGGTATGGAATAGTTGCCTTTGCATCTTCACTAGACCAAGCGGGACCAATGGCTCAAAATGTTGAGGATTGTGCATTGTTACAGGAAGTAATTAGTTCTTATGATAACAAAGATTCTACATCAATAGATTTTAAAAGAAACGAATATAGCAAAGACTTAACCAAAGATATTAAAGGAAAAAAAATAGGAATACCTAAAGAATATAGAGTAGAGGGCATGCCCAAGGAAATTGAAGAGTTATGGCAAAAAGGAATTGCGTATGCAAAAGATTGTGGTGCAGAGATAATTGATATTTCATTACCTCATACTAGTTACGCTTTACCAACATATTATATAGTTGCACCTGCAGAAGCTTCTTCAAATTTAGCACGATATGACGGTGTTAAATATGGTTTTAGAGCCAAAGGTGAAAATTTGATTGATATGTATGAAAAAACAAGATCGGAAGGTTTTGGTGATGAAGTACAACGAAGAATAATGATTGGTACGTATGTTTTATCATCTGGATATTATGATGCTTATTACCTTAAAGCACAAAAAGTTAGAAAATTAATTAAAAATGATTTTGATGAAGCCTATAAAAAAGTAGATGCAATTTTAACTCCATCAACACCTACATCAGCATTTAAAATCGGTGAAAAGAAAGATGATCCAGTTTCAATGTATTTAAATGATATTTTCACTGTACCTGTCAACTTAGCGGGATTACCTGCCATTTCTATCCCAGCTGGTCATGATACTTCAGGATATCCTTTAGGATTACAAATTATTGGCAAAGCATTTAAAGAACAAGAAATATTAAACCTAGCATATGCAATGGAAGATAAGATTAATTTTAGAAATAAAATTACTGACTGGTGGATTAAATAATGTCTAAAGATAATTCAGAATATTTAATTGAAAGATATGATAATGTTTACGAGGTTGTTATAGGGTTAGAGGTGCATGCTCAAGTGACTTCAAATTCAAAACTATTTTCATCCTCTTCGACAAAGTTTGGTGCCGAACCTAACACTCAAGTAAGTTTGGTTGATGCAGCATTTCCTGGAATGCTACCTGTAATCAATGAATATTGTGTAAAACAGGCAATAAAAACAGGAATTGGTTTAAGAGCTCAAATTAATAAAAGATCTGTTTTTGACAGAAAAAATTATTTTTATGCTGATTTACCTCAAGGTTATCAAATTTCCCAATTTAAATACCCTATAGTGGGAGAGGGGACTGTTGTTCTTGACATGCCCAATGGACAAAAAGAAGTTGGCATTGAAAGACTTCATTTAGAACAAGATGCAGGGAAAAGTATTCATGATATGGATCCACAAAACACACTAGTAGATTTAAATAGATCAGGTGTAGCATTGATGGAAATAGTTAGTAAACCAGATTTAAGAACTCCCGATGAAGTAAGTGCTTATATTAAAAAGCTAAGATCTATAATGAGATATTTAGATACTTGTGACGGTAATATGCAAGAAGGTTCTTTAAGAGCTGATGTAAACGTTTCAGTAAGATTAAAAGACTCAAAAGAACTTGGAACACGTTGTGAAATTAAAAATGTAAATTCTATTAAATTTATGCAAATGGCAATTGATTATGAGGCAAATAGACAAGTTGATCTAATTGAAGAAGGTAAATCTATTGATCAAGAAACAAGATTGTTTGATACAAAAAAAAATGAAACAAGATCAATGAGATCTAAAGAAGATGCTCATGATTATAGATACTTTCCAGATCCAGATTTATTACCACTAGAAGTTACAGATGAGTTTATAGAACAATTAAAAGTAGATATTCCAGAATTGCCTGATGATAAAAAGAAAAGATTTATAGATGAATTTAAATTGTCTGCTTATGAAGCAACAATATTAGTATCTGATATTGAAACTGCAAAATATTTTGAAGAAGTTGTTGCAAAAATGGGTAAGAACCGTGATATGAAATTAGCAGTTAACTGGATTACAGGTGAATTGTTTGCTGTTTTAAACGATAAAAATTTAGAAATATCCGAAAGCCCAATAAGTGCAAAAAATTTAGCAAAGTTAATTAATCTAATTAAAAATGGAACGATTTCTGGAAAGATAGGTAAGACAATATTTGAATTAATGCTTAGTGGGGATAAAGATCCCCAAGTAATTGTTGAGGAAAAAGGTTTGAAACAAGAAAGTGACCCTAAAGCTTTAGAAGCTTTAATTGATAAAATAATTAATGATAATCGTGAGAAAGCTATTGAATATAAGAACGGTAAAGTAAAACTATTTGGTTTCTTTGTAGGTCAAGCAATGAAAGTTTCAGGTGGTAAAGCAAACCCTCAATTAATAAATGAGATATTAAAGAAAAAGCTTTAATAAAAATGGGTGCAAACCTTGAAATAACAGAAAAATTACAAAATTATATTAATGATTTTGGATTAAAGTTAAATCCAATTCAGCAAGAAATAATTGATTACAATAATACATTAGGCGACATCAAAAGGATGCAAATTGATCCATCTCAATGCTATTTTTTGCATTTAATCGTAAAAATCTCAAATATAAAAAATGTACTAGAAATTGGAACTTTCACAGGATTAAGTGCACTCTCAATTTCACTAGCTTTACCAGAAGAGGGCAGACTGACAGCGCTTGATAAAAATGAAAAAACTAACAAGGTGGCATTAAATTTTTTTAAAAAAGCAAACCAAGATCACAAAATTAAAACAATAATAAAACCAGCTTTAGAAAGCTTAGAGGAACTTAAAAATAATAAATTTGATATGGTTTTTATTGATGCAGATAAAATGAATTACAAAGAATATTACGAAAGATCATTAAATCTAATTGACAAGGGTGGTTTAATAATTGTTGATAATGTTTTGTGGCATGGAGAAGTTGCTGATAAAGGAAATTTAGATAAATACACAGTAAACATAAGAGAATTTAATACCCATGTTGCTAATGATAAGCGAGTTGAACAAATTATAATTCCTTTAGGAGATGGCATGACAGTCTGTAGAATTTTATAATGTTTAAAGTTCTTGGTTTTTATAAATTTGTAAAAGTTACATTTTTAAAAAAGAAAAAAGATTCTATGCAAAGATTCTTTATTAAAAATAATATAAGAGGAACCATTATTATTGCTAAAGAAGGGTTAAATGGAACCCTATCAGGTCAAGTAAAAGATATAGAGAAAACAATTAAGAAACTTAAATCACTATTTTCTTTCAAGAATTTTGATAATAGCAATAATTCTAAATCTACATTCCAACCTTTTCACAAACCTAAAGTAAAAATTAAAAAAGAAATTGTTCCAATGAATTTAACGTTAAATTCTAAAGAAAGAAATTTAAAAACTCATTTAGAACCAAAAGAGTGGAATAAATTAATTAAAAAAAAAGATACCCATATAATTGATACAAGAAAGCCTTTTGAATTTGATGTAGGAACATTTAAAAAATCGGTAAATCCAAATGTAAATAATTTTAGAGATTTTCCTAAATATCTAAATAAATTAAAAAAAAACAAACCAGTAGCCATGTTTTGTACTGGTGGTGTTAGATGTGAAAAAACATCAGTATACTTAAAGAACAAAGGTTTTAAAAATATCTATCAATTGAATGGTGGTATTTTAAATTATCTCAAAAATACTAAGAAAAAAGATAGTATGTGGAAAGGTGAGTGCTTTGTTTTTGACAACAGAATCAGTCTTAAACATGGTTTAAGTGTTGGAAGCTATTTCATGTGCAGTGGATGTAGAAAACCAATTTCACCAAAAGACAAAAAATCAAAAAAATTTGAAGAAGGTGTTTCTTGCCCAAAATGTCACGATAATCTGACAAAATCTCAAAAGGCAAGATTTAGAATGAGACAAGAACAAATAAATCTTGCTAAAAAGAGTGGTTCAAAGCATATATTCCAAAAAGAATATAAATAAAAATAAATTGTCTAAACAAATAAATTTAACAAAAGATCCTATATGGGATCTTCTAAGAAAAGTAACCATCCCCGCAAGTGTTGGTTCGTTATTTCAAACCTTTTATAATTTAGTTGATACTTGGTTTGCAGGTAGAATTTCTGCTGAAGCTATAGGAGCAATTGCTAAATCTTTTCCTATATATTTTGTAATCATTGCTGTAGGTGTGGGTATTGGCGCTGCCACAAATGCTTGTATTGGTAATTTATTAGGTGAGAAAAAAATTAATAAGGCCTCACTATTTATTGCTCAATCTGTAGTTTTTGCAATTCTTACCTCTGTAATAGTAACTCTATTTGGTTTAAATGCTTCCAATTTTCTCTTAGGTGTAATGGGATCTGATGCAACAGGTATTGCTCTTACAAGAGAATATTTAGATATTATTTTTTACGGTACATTCATTGTGATGATTCAAATTTCTTTGAATGGTGCCTTGAATGCGCAAGGTGATACTAAAAGTTATAGAAATGTATTAATTTTTAGCTTCTTTTTAAATATTTTTTTGAATCCATTATTTATATGGGGTTATGGATTTATTCCAGCCTTTGGAATTGGTGGTCTTGCTATAGCAACTGTAATCTCACAATCAATAGGAACATTTTATTTAGCCTATAAGATCAATTCATGTAAATTAAAAAAATATTTATATATAAAGTGTTTTATTCCTAACTTTGATATGTTGAGAGAACTATTTTCTCAAGCCTTACCCATAATGTTTAGTATGTTGTTTATAGGTGTTGGTATATTTAATATTTTGTATTTTATTGGTCAATTTGGCGAACTAGCTACTGCTGGCTATGGTGCTGCTTTAAGAGTTGAACAAGTGTTTTTATTACCAGTCATTGGTTTAAATACAGCGGTTCTTTCTATAGGAGGGCAAAATTTTGGAGCAAAAAAATTCAATCGAATAAGAGAATTATATTCAAAAGCTCTTTTGTTTGGCTCATCTTTTATGGTAGGAGCTGGAATAATATTATTTTTTGGTGCGGAATTTTTTGTATCACAATTTACAGATAATGTAGAAGCAATCAAACATGGTACTATTTATCTTAAAGTTGCAGCATTGATAGGCCCAATTTATCCGGTGTTCTTTATCACAACAGCAGTATTTCAAGCTCTTAAAAAACCAATTTATAGCCTGTATTTAAGTATTTTAAGATTAACAGCATTTCCATTTTTGTCTTTATGGTATGTGATTAATATAAGGGGTGGTAATTATAATGATATATTTTATACAATAATGGTTACTAACTGGGTTATGGGTATTGCCTTAATCATCTTCATTGGATATTTCTTAAATAATGTATTTAAGCAAAAGAAAAGCCATTTTAGTTATTAGTGTTTCAGCGCTAGTTTTTTTTTTCACTTATACCGATATCAAATCACAAGATATTAAAATAACGGATGGAGATACAATCAAAATTAATAGTGAAAAAATTAGATTTAGTGGCATAGATACACCAGAATTAAAACAAAACTGCATTAAAGAAGGTGAAATTAATCCTTGCGGAATAACAGCTAAAAAAATTCTTACAGATAAGATTGGAAATAATAAAGTTATCTGTATTAGTGAAGGTAAAGATCAATATAAAAGAACTTTAGCAGAGTGTTTCGTAAATGATGAAAGTTTATCCAGCTATCTTGTAAGAAGTGGTTATGCATTTGCTTATAGAAGGTATTCAAAAAAGTTTATCCCAGATGAAGATTATGCAAGAATTAATAAAATTGGTATGTGGGACATGAAATTTAAGTATCCGTGGGATTATAGAAGAAATAATTAAAGTTTGATTGAAATTTCTATATGAATTATACATTTTAGTACTTTATGCCAAAAATATTTTCAATTTATGTAAATATAATAGACGCCATTTGCAATAAAGTAGGTAGGTTTGTGATGTATGGAGTTTTCTTCATGATGTTTCTTTTAATTTTATCATTTGTTACAAGAAATATTATCAATTACCCTTTGATGTGGATTATTGAAATGGCCCAATTTACCATTACTGCTTACTATCTTTTGGGGGGTGGTTATTCAATGCTAGCAGATGATCATGTAAGAATGGATTTGTTTTATGGAAAGTTATCAAAAAAAGGAAAAGCTAAAATGGATATTTTTACAAGTTTTTTTCTTATTTTTTATTTAGCTATTTTGTTTTTTGGATCAATAACTAGTTTAATTTATACTATTGAGACAAAACAAAAACTTTTTACTGCTTGGGCCCCATATGTTTGGCCAATCAAAACTTTAATGCTAATAGGAATTTTGTTAATGCTTCTTCAAGCCTTTTCTTCATTGTTTAAAAATATAGCTAACGTAACAAATAGAAAAATATAATTATGTTAGCTCAATATTTAAGTTATGAATTTATTGCTCTTTTTATGTTTGTAACAATGCTTGTTATGATGTTTACAGGACAAAGAGTTTTTGGTGCTATTGGATTTGTTGCTGCAGCTTCAGCCTTATTGATTTGGGGTGGTGAAGCTAAACTTCGTGTTGAAGGTAAGAAGATGGAGCTTACAAGTTTACCTGATAACGAATGGGGAAGAGTTGTAGAAGATTCCAAAAAGTTTTGGGATGATACTTCAAAAATTAGTCCTCGTGCTAAAAAAGTTGTTGATGCATTCAAAGCTTATGCTTCAACAATGGATAAAGCAGGATATCCTTACAGATAAAGATCATAATTTTAGGCGCCTTTTTCTTAAAGGCGCCTAATTAAAATTAAGGCTTTGATGTAATACCACCATCAACAATCAGTTCGGTCCCAGTAATATAACTAGCTTGATCACTTAGTAAAAACATAGAGGCATTTGATATATCCTCAGGTTTACCAACTTTTTTTAATGGGATAAATTTTTCTAAATTTTTTTTTGCTTTAGGGTTTTTTTTCCATCTAATTTGCATTCCAGTATCTATAGGTCCAGGTAAAATTATATTTGATCTAATTTTATTTCCAGCAAATTGAATTGCAAAAGATTTAGAAAGTCTTATCATAGCAGCTTTTGATGCCCCATATGCATCTTGAGGTTTATCATCCCCTGACAAGGCATCTATGGAAGAAATATGAACCATTGATCCAAAATTATTTTTAATCATTTTAGGAACAATAATTTTTGAAAGGAAAACCATTGGCTTTAAATTAATTTGAAAAACTTTATCCCAAATTTTATCATCTATATTAATGGCTGATACATCTTTATCGAACCAAAGAACACCAGTAGTGTTGACTAAATAATCTATACTTTTGTTTTTTTTGTAAAATTTATCAATATGAGTTTTCATCGACTTTAAATTTGTTACATCAACTTTTTTAAATTCACAATTTTTATTTTTTTTTAAAAAATTATAACTAGGACTTTTAAGGTCCAGCATCAAAACAGAAATATTATTTTGAGATAATTTTTTGGAAATTTCTAAACCCATTCCACCAGATGCACCAGTAATTATAGCTGATTTTCCTTTGTAGCTTAATTTCATGTTATTGTTCTTTTCTTAAATGAAAACTTTTTGGAGCTGTTAATTTTTCATAAGCAATCTCAGATAATGAGCAGCCTTTTCCAGTTTCTTTAACACCAGTCCAAGAAAGTGCTGGATCTAAATAATCACATCTGTTCATATAGAAAGTACCCGTTTGAACTTGGTTACCTATTTTTTCAGCTACACCTATGTCCTTTGTCCAGATAGAAGCTGTTAAACCGTAGGGACTGTCATTCATCAATTTTATAGCTTCGTTTTCATCTTTAACTTTCATTATACCCACACATGGTCCAAAAGTTTCTTCTGTCATAAAACTCATATCATGATTAACATTAATTAAGACTTGAGGTACTAAATAATTTTTATGCTGATTAGGGAAATTAAATTTATTTTCATCAATCATTTTTTTTGCCCCCTTATCAATAGCATTATTCATTTGATTTAAGATAAAATCAGCAGCTGATAATTTTACAACCGGGCCTAAATTGGTATCTTTATCTAAAGGGTTTCCAAGTTTATAATTATAAGTTTTTGAAGCAAACAGTTCTATAAAATTATTATAAATTTTTTCATCAACATAAATTCTTTCAATTCCACAACAAGATTGACCGGAATTAAAAAAAGACCCATCTACTAAATTTTCAACTGTTTTTTCTAAATCACAATCGTGTCTTGCGTATGCCGGATCTTTACCGCCTAATTCTAAAGCCATATCTATGAACTTGCTGTGAGTTGCTCTTTGTACATCATATCCAGCTTTTACTGATCCAGTAAATGACACAAAGTTAATTCGTTTATCAGAAACTACTTTTAAACTGTCTTCATGATTTAAATGCAGGTAATTGAAAACATCTTCGGGTAAAGTTTTTTTTGCTGACTCATATAATTGTTCAGCACACAAAGGTGTTTGTGCAGAATGTTTAAGGATGACTGTATTACCAGATGCCATTGCCGGTATTATGGAGTTAACAGCAACTAGATATGGATAATTCCAAGGTGCGATTACAAATACTACTCCTAAAGCCTTTCTTTTAATAAAACTTTTAAAATTACTATCTTTAGCTACATCAATATTTTCTAATTTTTTTTCTGCTATTGATAACATGTAGTCAGCTCTTTCTTTAAAACCATTTAATTCACCAGCAGCTTGTGAAATAGGCCTTCCTATTTGTCTACTTAATTCCTCACTTATCATGTCACCTTTAGATAAAAAATCTTCAACAAATTTTGTTAATAGTTTAACTCTTTCTTTAACATCTAGTTCAGCCCAAGATTTTTGTGCTTTCATTGAATTATTTATAGTTTGTTCAATTTTGTCAGAGTGATATTTTCTCTCAACATAAACAGTATTATCAATAGGTGTAATTGTTTTTTGCATAAATATTTTAGTTAAAATTGATTAAGAAAATGATATACAGCATCTAATTTCATATAACAGTAAATATTATTATGCAAAAATACAACTGGAATTATCCAACTACAATGTGGGTAGGTGAAAATAGAATTAATGATATTGCCTTAGCTTGTCAAAACTTAGGTATTTCAAAACCATTATTAGTAACAGACAAAGGTTTGGCTGAAACCGATATTGTGAAAAATACTTTAACAATATTAAAAGATAATAAGATTTCTACAGAATTATATTTTAATGTCGTTGGTAACCCGACAGGAACAAATGTAACTGAGGGCGCCAATTATTATAATAAAAACAATTGTGATGGAGTAATAGCTTTTGGCGGTGGTAGTGGCCTAGATGTTGGTAAAGCTATTGCGTTTATGTCCGGGCAAACATTGCCATTATGGGATTTTGAAGACGTAGGAGATAACTGGACTAAAGCTAATTCTGATAAAATTGCTCCAATTATTGCTGTTCCAACAACTGCTGGAACTGGTTCTGAAACAGGACGTGCATCTGTAATTTTAAATGAAGAAACAGGTGTAAAAAATATAATTTTTCATCCTAAATTTTTGCCATCAATAGTTATTCTTGATCCAGTTTTAACACTTGGTTTACCTGCAAAAATTACTGCTGCAACAGGAATGGATGCTTTAGCTCATAATTTAGAAGCTTATTGTGCTCCAGGATACCATCCGATGGCCGATGGTATAGCTCTAGAAGGTATGAGAATAATTAATGAATGGTTACTTGAAGCTGTTAACAATGGTTCAAATATAGAAGCACGTCAAAATATGCTTACAGCTGCAAGTATGGGGTCAACTGCATTTCAAAAAGGATTAGGTGCAATTCATTCATTGAGCCATCCTGTAAATGCCTTAAATAATATTCATCATGGTTTATCCAATTCAATATTCATGCCTTATGTATTAACTTTCAATAAGAGTGTTATTGAAAAGAAGATAATAAAAATTTGTGATTACTTAGAACTTAATGAACGATCTTTTGATGGTTTTGTTAAATGGGTTTTAGATTTAAGAAAAAAACTAGATATGCCTCACAAACTATCTGATGTGATTGATGAAAAGGATTTTGATCTTGATAGGTTGTCAGAAATGGCTTTAGCAGATCCCTCTACAGGTGGTAATCCAAAAAAATTGAGCAAAGAAGATATGAAAATAATGTATCAACATAGTATGACTGGCGAATTGTTTAAATGAGTAATTTAAATATTTTAATTGTTGAGGGTAATATTAGAGAAGATAGTGAGTTCTTTATTAAAGCTGCTGGGGCCTCGGCAGCAGACAATTTAAGAAATTTAATTTTAAAAATAAATCCGTCAACAAATGCAGAAATTATAAATCCTGGTCATGACGATGAAACAAGTAAAGCCATTAAAAATATGAGTAAATACAATGGCATTATTTTTACAGGTGGTGCAATGAGAATAAATGATATGACCGATGTGATTAAAAAACACATTAATTTTGCATCTAATTGTTTTAATCAAAATAAGAAGATCCTAGCAATTTGTTGGGGATTACAAGTTTGTACGACAGCAGCAGGTGGTAAGGCAAATCCTGGAAAAAATGGAGCACATATTGGAATTGCATCTGATGTGATCATTAACAATAAAGGTCATAAACATTTTATATACAAAGATAAAAAAAATGAATTTACCACACCAGCATTTAATTTTGATGAAGTTAGTGAATTACCAAAAAATGCTACTCTCCTATCAAGCGATAAGGTTAATAATGTGATGGGTGTAAGTTTTAATGCAGGAAATTCTGAGATTACAGGCTTACAATATCATCCAGATTATGAATATTATCAGATGATTAATCTAATTGCAGGCCGTAAAGAGAGATTATTTAAAAATAAAAATTTTTTAAATGAAGAAGAATATCAAAAACATATTTCATATATAAAAGCTGAAAATGAATTATTAGATTTTGAAGATCGAACTTGCGAAGTTAGGAATTGGCTAAATTATATTAAGTAAAATTTATTTATCTTTTAGTCTTTTTTCAAGTTTTCTTACAAAAAATGAAACAATCAGAATAAGAACTAAGTATTCTAGTATTAAAAAAGTATAAATTTCCAAAGGTCTATAGGTTGTGACTACCAATTCATTTGCTTTTCTGGTCAAGTCACCAATACCAATTATTGATACTAATGATGACATTTTTAATACATAAACAAATTGGTTCCCTATAGCGGGTAAAATATTTTTTATTGCTTGAGGAAGTATTACCAACCTTAATCTTTTAAAAAAATTTAGACCTAATGAACTCCCAGCTTCCCATTGTGCTTTCTTAATTGAATTTATACCAGCTCTAAAAATTTCTGCCTGAAAGGCACTTTCACTTATAGCCAACGCAATTATTCCAGAAACAAATGGACTAAAACTAATACCTGTCATTATTGGCAATCCATAATAAATCCATAAGATTAAAACTAATAATGGCACAGCTCTTACAATCTCAACATAACCAATATTAATAAAGGTTAAAAATTTATTTTTAGCTAAAGAGGGGATAGCAATTATCAAACCTAGTAACATCGATATAACAATCGATATTAGAGAAATATAAATAGTTGTTGTTAAACCACTTAATAAAAATTTTAGATTTGTTAGTCCCTCAACATTATTTGGTGAAATAATAAACCACCCTAATTCTTGATTTGTACAAGAAGAGAATGGAATTATTAAAAGTAAAAAAAAAATATTTTTCACTCTAAAGTTATAGAGAATTAAAAATAAATATCTAACTGATTATAAGCTTTTAAGATTATATTTAGTTAATAATTTTTGAAAGAAACCAGAATTTTTTTTCTTTTCAATCCAGTCACTTACATAATTATTCCATTTAGTATCTGTTTTAGGAACCATCATAGCTAGAAAAGCAG
>Ga0257121_1002566_pt1 | contig 12724 bp, 9 predicted proteins | sample SI106_100metaG_FD_190180 | JGI IMG/M metagenome (GOLD analysis project Ga0257121, IMG submission 190180) | Marine microbial communities from Saanich Inlet, British Columbia, Canada - SI106_100 | ecosystem: Environmental > Aquatic > Marine > Inlet | place: Canada: British Columbia | collected... | reverse complement strand
GGATGTAATTACAGTAATCCTTCAAGATTTGGGAGTGATTTATTGATTAAAAATTCCAAACCTATTCTACTCAACGAATATAAAGAGGAATATTTAGAAAACCCATCAAAAGTAATTTCAAGGCTTACTTTAAAAATTCAAGAAGTTTTAAAAAATGAGCTTACACATCTCGAAGAAATTGAAAACACCGAATATCATGAAAGGATAATGATGATTCAGCGAAAAGGAATGGTTGATACCTTTTCTAACCGTCCTAACCTAAGTGAACGCTGGAACTATTCTTCAGATTTAGCGAGTAGAATAAACGAAGGATCAATCAAGGTGACAGATGACATTAAAGGTGAAATTGATTCTTATTTTAACAAATTAAAAGATAAGGATATTTCCGACGATTTATTATATGATTCCACTAGGAATCCATTCAGCACGAGTCAATTTTTAATTCAAATACTGTCTCTTCCAATTGCGGTTTTAGGATTCATTCATTGCTCATTATTTTACTTTTCTATTAAACAATTTGTAGAAAAAAAATTCCGTAGAGATGTTTTCTGGGGTTCGACAAAATTGATAATGATGATATTTATTGCTGGTCCGATTAATCTATTGGTTTTATTATTCTTGCCCACTCTAATTGGTTGGCCTTTATCCGTTTTGTACTTTTTAGGCATTCCGTTTTTTGGTTATATTTTTCATAAAACGATTGGCTTTTGGATGCGTGTTTATAAAATTCAAAATCTCAAAAGTCAAAACCTTATAAAATTACAAGAAGAAAGAGCGCGCTTAAAACAGAACTTAGATAACTTTGTTGAGTTTAAAAACTAGTCGATGGAAGATCAACAAGAAACCGGAAGAAAAATAAGTAAGCCCAAGTGGCTTAGGGTAAAGTTACCTACTGGTGAAAGCTATCGTGAGGTTCGCAAGCTTGTTGATGAACATAAATTGCATACCATATGTGAAAGTGGTAGCTGTCCAAATATGGGTGAATGTTGGGGTGAGGGAACGGCAACGTTTATGATTCTAGGGAATATTTGTACACGTTCATGTGGGTTTTGTGCGGTTAAAACGGGAAGGCCAAACGCAGTAGATTTAAAAGAGCCAGAACGTGTTGCCGAAAGCGTGAAACTAATGAAGGTTAAACATGCTGTATTGACATCAGTTGATAGAGATGATTTATTAGATGGTGGTGCTCAAATATGGGTGGAAACTGTTGAAAATATTAGAAAGATATCTCCTACAACAACACTTGAAACCTTAATTCCTGATTTTGCTGGAAAATGGGATAATTTGCAACGTATCATTGATGTCGCACCTGAAATTGTTTCACACAATCTTGAAACTGTAAGAAGGTTGACCAAAGCAGTACGGATACAGGCAAAATACGACAGAAGTCTCGAGCTTTTATTCAGGTTAAAAAAAGGGGGGGTGAAAACGAAATCTGGTGTTATGTTAGGTCTTGGTGAATCGGAAGAAGAGGTAATTGAAACGATGGAAGACCTTCGGAACGTTAATGTTGATGTTCTGACCTTGGGTCAGTACTTGCAGCCGACACCCAAACACCTGCCAGTGAGCAATTTTATCACGCCTGAAAGTTTTTTAAAATATAAAGAACTAGGTCTAAAAATGGGATTTAGATACGTTGAGAGTGGTCCCTTAGTAAGGTCTTCGTACAGAGCCGAAAAACACCTCTTTTGAGATTCATCTAAGAAATTGTAAATAAAGAGACTAAATTTTCTTTTTTTTCTTGAACAATCTTTCTTAAATTTATGTTATCTAACTGATATTTATTCATTATTTTGCAGTGATTTTACACTAAACTTATTTATTCAATTATTATGAAAATACGTTATATTATTGGTTCTGTGATGATTGCATCGTTTATAGGGCTATTTTTATTTTTTCCTAAAAACGAAACAGTTCAAGGTAGTTACGATGAAAAGGAATTATCTTCAATTATTAAACCTAACGCAAACGAAGCGCTCGAGTGGATCAATGCTCGATATTTAGACGAAGAAACTGGCGAACGCATTACAACAGAAAAATTAGCATCTATTGAGCAAGATTTGAGAAGATTGCCACGAACGAAATCAATGTCATTTTATTCTCAAGGTCCAGATAATATTGGAGGAAGAACTAGAGCTATTTGTGTAGATCGAACGTGGAATGACAAATTGTGGGCAGGAGGAGTTTCAGGTGGTTTATTTGCATCTTATGACGGAGCAGATACTTGGGGTAGAGTTTCCTCTTTCATTGAACAAGGTGCCAGTCCCAACATTTCTAGTATCACGCAAACTTTGGATGGTACGCTTTATGTTGCCACAGGATCAGATAACGAAGGTTGGAATGGAAATGGTGTTTGGTACTCACAAAATTCTGGAGATACTTGGACCAAAATACCTGGAACTTCGAATTGTACCGAAATCGTTAGCTCTGATGTTGAAGATAAAGTGTGGTTGGCTACTAATTCAGGACTTCGAACGTGGGAGTTGGGAGAAACTTCTCTAACAAATATTTCTGTGACAACTGGGGTATGTAAGGCAGTTAAAATATCTAGTGATGCACAAGTTATTGTCGCATCTTTTCAATCGAATAAGACTTATGTTTCTACAAATGGAGGTGATTCATTTGAGGATCGTTCAGGATCTGCAAACAATGATTTAGTTCCTGCAGGTGCCAATCGAATTGAATATGCTGTTTCAAAAGAGAAGAACAACGACGAAATGTATTCATTATACGCTGTGAGGACCAATAGCAATTTGTTGAGTATGCATGTTTCACACAACAATGGTGAAGTTTGGACGCAATTTGTAGGTGCGTCTGGCCCTCCAAATGAATTTGATATATACAGAAACCAGGGTACATATAATTCTATAGTGAGTGTAAATCCTACCAATCCTGAATCAATATATATTGGGGGAATTGATGTGTGGAGATGGAATCAAACAGTCAATAACCCTCCTTCAGGTGGTTTTGAAAAGGTAAGTCAATGGTTTGTAAATCCAACAACCCCTATCTACGTTCACGCTGACAATCATGAAATGCAATGGGATGCAAACAATCGCTTGTATGTTGGTAATGATGGCGGTATAGGTGTAACAGAAGACTATGGTCAAAATTGGTATCCTGCAAATAGAGGCTATAACGTAACCCAGTTTTATGGAATTGCTTTCGATAAATCCGGAGCAGTAATGGGTGGGACGCAAGACAATGGAACTTTGTATAACGATCATAAAGGAAATACCTTTCAAGAATTTACTGAAGTTGGTGGTGGAGATGGATTTGAATGTGAAATATCACATTTCAATCCGAGAGTTATGTTTACCTCAGTTTATTACACATCAATTAGTAGATCTGGAGATGGTGGTGAGAGCTTTACAGGTTTTTCTCCTGAACTTCCTGGAAATTATGATCCTCCAGGTTCTGAGGGTAGTAGTTATCATCCGTTCCATACAGAGTTTGTTTTAGCTGAATATTATGATACCAATTCTGAAGATTCTATTCAATTTTCGCCGACTTTAAATTATTCAATCGGTGATGAAATAATGGTTCCAAGTCTATCTTCAGGTGATACGATTAGTTACATCGCGGAATCAGATTATTATTTTGATGATACTTTATATTATGATCCAACTTTAACTGTCAATGGAACGAATTACGTGATAAATTCTGTTACAGGTGAGACATTGGGGATAGGAACAGATACTTTAACGTTTAACGTGACATGGGACACTGTTAAGGTTCAAGACCCTTATCAGTCATGGTTTTTAGTTTTTGTAAATGCCAACGGAGGAGAACTTTGGGGGACAAGAAATGCTTTACGATTCTCTGAAGATCCGAATTGGGTATGTGTCGCACGAGGTATTGGAAGTGGCAATGTTGATATTGAATTTTCAAGAGATTTAGAAAACTGTTACATAAATGTAGGTAATGGTGGAGTATGGAGAGTTGATGGTTTAGGAAGTGCTTATACAAGTGATACCCTGTTTAATGAGAAAGTCTCTTATGACATCGTTGCAGGAATCCCTACTACACCAACTTATACAACTGCTACCAAAATTTCAAATAGTTCACCCTCTGGTATTGCATTGAACCCTAATAATGCAGATGATTTAATCATGTTTGCTGGATTCTCAGGGTCAAACAAGAGAACCTCAAACGCTACAGCTGCAGTTCCTACTTTTACAAACCTACAATCTATATCATCACCTCAAGTTGCGAGTTATGATGGGATAATTGATCGTAATGATCCGAATATTATTGTTGTAGGAACATCAAGTGGGGTATTTGTTACAGAAGATGGAGGTTCCAATTGGACAAATGCATCTGCAGGTTTTGAGGGTACGCCAGTCTATGAAGTTCGACAGTCATGGAGAACATTTGAAGAAGGAAACGGACGTCCGGGCGAAATATATGCCGGTACATACGGAAGAGGGATTTGGGCTTCTGATAACTATTTAAGTGTAGAAGAGCCATCAATAGTAGGAAGCTCGAATAACGACAACATGTTGCTTTATCCGAACCCATCGGTTTCTGAATGTAACGTGATTTTTGATTTATCTAAAAATGGAGACATAAACATTGGTGTTTACAATTTATCAGGTAGATTAATGTTAAACAAAGAATATAAAAACAGAGTCTCAGGAGGACAAAATATTGAATTAAATATTGATAGCCTGTCCCGTGGAACTTATATTATTCAAATGACTTCGGGCAGTCAAAAGCTCACCAAGAAGTTGTTAAAACTTTAAATTGAAGGCGGCTTTTAAGCCGCCTTTTTTTTGACCTTTAATTCTGTATAAATTGATTGGATTAACATCTCTGTATTCATGTCAATGTTGTTTAAACGAATTGGACCGTTTCTTTATTGATGACAAGAAATCTATTTCTTATATTTCAGATAATCATTCTAGCAGTATTCAATTAAAAAGAAACGAAGTCATTTTTTCAGAAGGAAAATACCCCAAGGGTATTTTTTATATTCATAAGGGCTTAGTAAAAATATTTAAGCATGGTAAGGATGGCAAAGAGCAGATTATTCAGATATGTAAGTCAGGAGATGTAATTGGTTTTAGGGCTGTTTTAAGTAAAAAATCATTCAATGTAAACGCTGCGGCTCTCGAAGATCAAACTCTAATATGCTTTATCTCTGCAGCTGATTTCAATAAGTATAAAAACTCCAATCCGAAGCTTCAAAATAGATTGATAGAGGAGTTGTCCTCAGAGCTTCAAGAATGGGCTGAATTTGTTACTAATATGACACAAAAAACAGTCCGTCAAAGAACGGCATTGGCTTTGATTTTTTTGAATGAAGCTTATGCTGAAAAAGAAATCAATTTAGCTAGAGAAGACTTAGCAAATATGGTAGGAACGGCCACTGAATCATTAATTCGAATTATAAATGAATTCAAAAAGGATTCAATTATTGCTGTACACGCCCGTAGGATAAAGGTATTGGATTTGCCGAGATTAATAAGGATTACAGAGGGTTAAACACAGATTTTTAGAAAGTTTTCGATAATAATATTACCATGATTTCCAGAAACTTCTGGATGAAACTGAATACCGTATATTGGTTTTTCTGTGTGTTCCATTGCTTCGTGAAAGCAATGATCCGAAGATGCAAGTTGTTTGAATCCATTAGGTACTGATATGAATTCGCAGTGATCTTCTTGCATTTCTATAATTCGTGGTAGTCTCGCGAATAGCTTTGATTCTTCAAAGATTTCAATTTCTTGAAATTCTCTATCCTCTTTCATTTTTTTTGCAATTGATCCATAGTGAATTCCAATCAATTGATGACCAAAACAAATTCCTAACAAAGGAATTGAAATCGTTTTAATCCATTCACTTGCCGTAATATATGAACCCATGTCTTCTTCCGTGACGAGTATTGGAGCTCCTGATATAATAATGCCTGTTGCCGCTGCGATATTAGACTCGTCGAAATCAAAAAATGGAACAGTTTCACAATCCATGTATTGATCAACCATTTGGTGAATAAATCTTGTTTTTTTGCTTCCACAGTCAAGTATATAGATCATATTTTTAATTTACCAGCACCTTGCCTTATTGTTTGAGGTTTATCTTCTAGGCAGTCAATTACAGTAGATGGTTCTATCTGCCCTTGACCTCCATCAATAATTATTGAAATATCGTTTTCAAACTTTTCAAAAATGGCATAAGGATCCACATAATAATCTAAAATCGGTTCATCCTCATTGTGCAAAGAAGAACAAGCAATTGGATTTCCTAACTCGTTTACTATCGTTTGTACGATGGGGTTGTCAGTTATTCTAACACCAATTTCTTTTTTATTGGAATCAAACATTTTAGGCACGATTTGTCCTGCTTTTAATATAAAAGTAAATGGACCTGGCAAATTGTGTTTCAGTATTTTAAAATTTGATCGACTGATTTGTTTGGTGTATTCGGAAATTTCGGAAATATCCTTACAAATAATAGACAAGTTCATTTGATGTAGCTTTTCTCCTTTAAATTTTGACAGTGCTTTTAAAGCTTTTTTGTGATGTAGGTCGCAAACAACTGCATAAACCGAGTCTGTTGGTATAATTGCAAGGTTTCCTTTTCTCAGAGCTACAGCCGTTTCTTTGATTAAACGCGTGTCGATGTGGTATGGGTTGATTTCGAAAAACATAGTTAAAATAGAATACAAGAAATTGCAAAGTGATCACTTAGTTTTTCTTTTTGAATACTGAATTTCGCTGAATTTAGTGATTTCGAATGAAAAATATAATCAATTCTTCCTGCAGGCAAATAGCCGCTATACGTCGTTCCAAAACCACTAGAAGTATTTCTAAATGCGTCAGTAAGCCCGTTATTGAATAATTGATAGGTATACGACATCGGAGTATCATTAAAATCACCACAAATCACTGTTTTGTAGGGTGATTTATCGATGTGGTTTCTGACCGTTGTACTTTGTGTCGACCTAATTTTAAAAGCCTTATTCAATTTTGAAATGGCGGACTTATATTTTATACTACTCGATTCTCCATCTGTAGTCATATTGGTTTGTCTTACATATTCATCAGTTTCTAGTTTTATAGATTGAAAATGAACATTATACACCCTAATCGTATCCTTCCTCTTAACAATATCGGCGAAAATACAATAGTTTAGGTTGTCTCCTTTTGTGCCATTATGGTGTACTACACCTTTATTCACAATTGGATACTTGGAAAAAAGGCTGATGCCATAATGAGTTCCTTTATTAGGGAAGTATTTGCTTTTTTCGTGATGAGAACGAATGGACATAATATTGTAAATCGAATCAAGGGTATTAAAATCTTGTGATCCTCTTTTATTGAAAAACTCTTGAAGACATAAAACATCTGGATCCTCTCTTCGGATGTAGTTGAGTATACCATTCTTGGTATTCGTTGCATTTTGATTATAGTATCCAAATAGTCGTACATTATAGCTCATTACTTTCAATGTGTTTGCATTATTGGGAATTGTATTATCCGATAAATTAATGGAGAAAACCCTTAAGTGAAAAGGTAAGCCTAGAAGAACGATGGATGTCGAAAGAAAAAACCACTTCGACTTCATAAATCCCCAAGTCATGATAAATACGAGATTCATAATTAGGGCAATGGGGTAAGTCAAGCCAAGAAAAGGAATAAGGGAGTTATTGTTTGGGTTAATATAAGGTGCAATATAACTCAATAAAAGAAGCAATGTAAAAAGGATGTTTATTCCAATTACGACATTTATACTGTAAAACCTTATTTTCTCGGAATCACCCATTTTTACTTTGGTTAAAAAGGAAATCTTTTTCCTCTTTGGTCAACGAGTCATATCCTGAACTTGAAATTTTATCCAAAATATGGTCTGTTTTTTTTTGCTTTTTCTTTTTGTCTAGATTGTATTGCTCGTCAGTCTTATGCTGATCCGAACGGGTGTAATACATTTTTGGCTTTTTCTTAAATAGCCCTTTCCCTTTACGTATTAAAGCCTCAATTCTTGCAAGAATATTTTTATCTGAATGAATTTGATACATAGCAAAATATCCAAATAGGGCACCACCTAAATGAGCAAAATGAGCAACGTGATCGTCTTTACTACCAATTCCTATAAGATCAGTTGCAAGAAAAAACAAGGCCAATAAGAATAGACGAACGGGAAACATTCCAAACAGAAACACTTTCATATTGGGCCTATAGAAAGCCAAAGCGGTAAAAATAGCCATAACTGAACCCGATGCTCCCAAAACAGTATGAACAGGCTCCATAGGGAAAAGAACGGAGCTAGAAATAATCTCTGATAAGCCTCCCAATATACCACCAAAGAGATATACAATTAATAATTTATTTCCATCAAAGAATTGTTCAAATAATCTGCCCGAAAAATAGAGAAATATCATATTTGAGAAAATATGAAACAAGTCAAAATGAGCGAAAATACTAGTAATAATACCCCAAGGCTTAAAAAGTATGCCTTCCCAACTGGCTGTTAGCGTGAATAAATCAGAAACCAAGAAATCAACCTGACTGTTTCCTTTTATTCTACCTATGGCCAATAAAAGATGTATCAAAAGAAAAACCGATACGTTTGCAATAATCAATCGATTTGTCATCGTGCCATTACGCAGCTGATGCTTAAGCTCTTCAGAAAGATTTCTTTTTTGATACATTTTACCAGAAGTTTGATCGATCCTGCCTTCTCCAATAAAGGACCATAATACCACCCGCAATAGCTCCTCCCAAATGAGCTAAATGAGCTGTATTATCCATTTCACTTGGGTATAAGATCATGTAGATTGTATAAATTAAATAGGCTCCAACTAGAAACTTTGCTTTTACAGGAATGGCGAAATAAAGATAAAATGTAGTATTAGGAAACAAAATCGTAAATGCAGCCATGACTCCAAAAATAGCTCCAGAAGCCCCAACCATTGGTGTGTAAACTTTGATAAAGTAATCTCTAGGAAGACTTTTGTTTACATAACTTCCATCTTGAGCTAAGGTATTTAATTGATCTATTGAATAGTTTGCTTCGATTAATTCAGCTTTTAGTATTTCAATTTCATATACTCCAATGACATTGAACAAAGCAAATGCGGCAAATGCAGAGATTAAGTAAAAAATGAAAAAACGTTTGGGACCCCAAATCTTTTCTAAATGTGCGCCAAGAATTACGAAAATCCACATGTTAAACAGAATATGAAAGAAATCTGCATGCATGAAAAAATGAGTAACCACTTGATAAGGCTCGAAAAACGGGGAGTTCACATAATGGGCACCAAAATCCTGAATCAAATTTATGCCTTGTGTTTCCAGGAAAAAACTAGCCACAAAGAACATTATATTCAGAATGAGTATGTTTTTGGTGACTTGAGGGATATTATTGAGCATTTTAAAAATTTGAGGTGAGTTCTTCTAGACTTACAGTCTGCATGATTGGCTTTCCATGAGGGCAAAAGGAGTGCTCTTCATGAGAAAATAATCTTTCTATAAAATCTTTTATTTCTTCGTTGGTTTTAAATTGTATAATCCGGTTGGTTGATTGTATAACATTTAATACAATTTCATGAGCCAATTCTCCTTTATCTGCATCTTCTCCCATGATCACTTTTGTTATATTCTCAATGCAGTTTTTAGAGTCGTTTTCATCTAAACAAGCAGGGAGATTTTCAAAAATGATTTTAGCATTGTCGGATTTATAGTTAAAACCAAGCTGTTTGAGCAGACTTTCAGAACCCTTCCAAGAATCAATTTCATCTTTGTTCATTTCAACTGCTAGCACGAATAATAGTTTTTGAGAATCCAGAGGGGAAGAAACAAATTGATTCATCATCTCATCATAAATCATTCTCTGTCTTGCTCGTTTTGAATCAATAATGAGTATCCCAGATTTTGAATTTGTGATGATGTACCTTTCCCTTATTAAAAACTCTTGTTTGAAATATTGAGGGTCTTCATCAATTAATTGATTTGGTTTCTTTTCTGATTCATCCTCGATCTCATAAAAGTTATCCCAGTCTTTTGGAGAATGATCCTGTCCAAAGCCTTGTTTGTTTAAAGCCTTGCTTTTATTATCATGAACGGTATTCTTCTTTTCAAATGAAGAGAACGGATTGTAGGATGGATTTACTTTGATTTCAGGTTCCTTTGGTTCTGTATTTCTTTTTGAATGTGGTACATCAAAGCTGTGGTCAACATCAAAATCGATTGTTGGTGTAATATTATATTTTCCCAAAGCCTGCTTTACACTTGAGAGAAGAATCGAGTATATAAATTTGCTTTCCTCAAAATTAATTTCCGTTTTTGTAGGATGAATATTGATGTCAATTTTAGAAGGGTCAATTTCAAAAAAAACGAAATAGCTCGGGTGTGTTTTTTCAGGAATAAGCTGGTCAAATGCTTTTGCAATTGCATGGTGAAAATACGCATGTTTGAAAAAACGTTTGTTTACAAAGAAATACTGTTCACCTCTTGATTTTTTAGAAGTTTCAGGTTTCCCTACAAAGCCAGTGATCGAAATAATATCAGTTTCCTCTAAAATGGGAACCAGCTTTTCATTGCTATTTCGACCCAATACGTCTGTGATTCGTTTACGTGTATTGCTCTCGGGTAAATTATAAATTTCAGTATCATTTTGATTTAGCGTAAGCTTTACCTCATTGTGAGCCATTGCAACTCTTTCAAATTCATGTCTAATATGGGTGAATTCTACGGAGTCTGATTTTAAAAAGCTTCTTCTTGCAGGGACATTAAAGAATATGTTTTGCACTTCTATAATCGTTCCTATTTCACAAACACATTCCTCTTTTTGAATAATTTTCCCCCCAGCATATTCAATATGAAATCCATTGCCCTTTGATTTTTCATGTTTGGTCTTCATTTTTACCTGAGAAATCGCTCCAATCGACGCCAATGCTTCTCCTCTAAAGCCTTTAGTTTTCATTTTGAAAAGATCTTCTACATTGTTTAATTTGCTTGTAGAATGTCTTTTGAATGACAAAAGGGCATCATCAGGGGTCATTCCTTTTCCATTGTCTTGAATTACAATATTGGTTCTTCCTGCATCTTTAATAAAAACATTGACCTCTGTAGCTCCCGCATCTATTGCATTTTCTAAAAGCTCTTTTACAACCGATGCAGGCCGTTGAATCACCTCTCCAGCTGCAATTTGATTTGAAATATGTTCAGAAAGTAAGTTGATTACATTCATATCAATCCATCATTTTGAATATGACATGTTCGATATCATCGAGACCATTCATGATGAAATAACCAAGAATAAAAACAATAAATATAAGCAGCAATGACCGCGTATTCTTACTATAGAGTTGGTTCTGATTTATTTGTTGATTGTTGCGCTTCTCTTTAAGCTTTTCTCGCATTAGAGTAACCCGATCATCTTCGCTCAGATTTTCATCTGCGTATAATTTTCGTTTTAAGTCTAGTTTCTCCTTTCTTTCATCATAGTAGCGAGGGAAATAAACAAAACGTTTCGGTCTTAATCTTGAATTTAGAAATTTCAATATATAGCTATTTACTATACAAAAATAATGATAATACTTGACCCGTTAAAAGGAATTCGATTTTCTTATTTACAGTCGAACAACAGTACCTAGATATTCTGGTTTTTCATTGCTTTCAGGTTGATCCAAAATCACTTTCCAAACATAGGATTTGTTTTCATCTACCATTTTCCCAGTATTTCTATCGATACCATCCCAAGGTTGGTCAGCGCTTGAAGTCTCAAATAAAATTGCTCCGTCTGCCGGATCTATTACAATCATATTAAAAGGTGTAGCTCTTTGGGTCAAGGCAAACGGTATAAAAAATCGATTTCTCGAGTCAATACTACTCGGTGTAAAAGCATTGACAGCTAATAAGTTATAATCATCTTCGACGTTGAAAGTAACATTCGCAACAGCGGTACAACCCTTATCGTCTTTTGTTTTTAAGCTAATGATGTAGTTGCCTTTTTTGAATAAGTTAAAGCTATTCTCTTTACGATTGGATGAAACCGCCTTGTCATTCACATACCAGGTGTTTTCTTCATCACTATATGAATTGGCACTGAGTTGTGGTAAACCATTTTCGTAGTTCAAATGATCTTCAACCAAAAGCTGACTTGATTTCGCTTCAAAAACATTAAATGACTTTTGTGAAACAAATTCTTGTGATGCATTAAGTGATCCAATATGGTATAATCCTTTGTCGTTTAAGCTTTCCTTAAACTGAGAGGATCCTGGTATTTCAATAAGGATATTCGCAGGTGTATTCAACCAGATGCTTTGTTTGTTTTTATTGAAATAAACGAATTCATCATTCAAACATTTGTCAGTCAATGAGTTGAATGTTAGAGTTTCTTTCACACCAGGATTTTCAATCAGTGTTTCTTCTTTAACAGTAGTTTCTCGATATACTGGAGGAATAAGTTGAACAACCTTTTCTTCACAGCAGTCTATGATTTCAATTACTTCTGGCTGTTTTATTTCATTCGATGGCGTTTTGCCTTTAATTTTAGTTTTATTATTTGTCCCCTCTATAATATCCTCTTCTTGAGATTGATCTTCAGAAATTAATTCATCAGATTTAATTTGATTTGACTTAGTGTTTTCAATTGATTTCGTTTCTAAGCTGGCAATACTTTTTTCTTTATTGTCCTGAATATTTGACCCGTTATTACTATTGATTAGGATAAGTGTACCAACTGTTACTACTACTACTACTACTACTGCACCTGCAGC
>Ga0257121_1002553_pt1 | contig 12743 bp, 8 predicted proteins | sample SI106_100metaG_FD_190180 | JGI IMG/M metagenome (GOLD analysis project Ga0257121, IMG submission 190180) | Marine microbial communities from Saanich Inlet, British Columbia, Canada - SI106_100 | ecosystem: Environmental > Aquatic > Marine > Inlet | place: Canada: British Columbia | collected... | reverse complement strand
GGGATGGTAAAAATATACCAAGCGGCCAATATTTTTATAGTATAAAAATTATTGACTACAAAAATAAAATCGAAAAAGAAGTAGGGCAAGTTACTCTAGTAAAGTAACTACTTAATAAGTTTTTATGTAACTTTACTTAATGAGAAAGCTATTATTTATATTATTTCTTATTCCATTTTTTATAAAAGGACAAACTACGATTACTATTTGTGATGGAGATAGCGCTTTAATCTATGGAACATGGCAGAATAGTGCTGACGATTATATTAATACAAATGGGGATACAACAACTCTTATTATAAACCCTCTTCCAATAATTACACCAAATTTCATACTTAATGGCAATGCAATTATACAACCAGGAAATGTTTTTCAATTAACTCCTGCTTTAAATGGTCAATCTGGATCAGTTTGGAATAATGTACAAATAAATTTAAATAATCCTTTCCATTTTAATATAGATGTCTTTCTAGGTTGTAATAATGGGGGTGCTGATGGGATGGCCTTTGTTTTACAGCCAATAAGTACATCATTAGGGTCATCTGGAGGGGGAATAGGTTATTCAGGAATAAGCCCGTCATTTGCCGTTGAATTTGACACATGGCAAAATAGCTCTGACCCAACATATGACCACATTGCAATTCAAAAAAATGGAAATTTAAATCACAATGGAGGAAATAATTTAGCTGGCCCTGTTGGATTTCCGCCAAGTAATTATCAAATTGAAGATTGTAATTGGCATAGCGCAGTCTTTATGTGGGATCCTTCAACACAAACATTTACTTTAGATTTTGATGGGTATACAAATGTAATCAGCTATACTGGTAATATCGTAAATAATATTTTTGGTGGTAATCCAATGGTATACTGGGGATTAACTGCAGCAACGGGTGGTGCAAATAATGTTCATAAATTTAGATTTAATTATGAGTTAAATGACGTCACAATATGTCAAAACGATTCAATTCAAATAAATTCTTTAGCTATTGCCAATTCATATAGCTATCTGTGGACACCAAATTATAACATTACAGATGATACATTAGCATCTCCATTATTTTTTCCTGATAGCACAACAACTTATAGTTTAGCAATTACTAATTCTTACGGATGTACATATGTAGATTCTTTTATTATACATGTTGACACTACAGCTAATATAGATTTCCCACTAATTGATGAGTTTTGTCTAGGATCTCCTCCAATAAATTTAAATTCAGCAACACCTCTTGGAGGAATATATTTAATAAATGGCATATCTGGATCTATTTTCAATCCAACATTTAGTGATATTGGTTTAAACACAATTACATACAATTATACAAGTAGTAATAATTGCTCCAATTCATTAAGTAAAGATATTCAAGTATTTGATTCTCCAATATCAAATTCAATAATAAGCAATGTATCGTGCTACGGATTATCTGATGGTCAAATTAATATTAATACAACTGGAGGAACACTTCCTTATATTGAAGATTGGGGAGGATATAATCCATTAAATCTTAGTGCTGGTACCTATGGCTACTCAATCACAGATTCTAATAGCTGTGTGTTTAACGATACTATAGTCATATATGAACCTGGATTTTTTGGATCTACAATAAACTACAATAATGTAAGTTGTAATAGTTTTAATGATGGAAATGCTACAATTCAGTTACAAGGAACATCAACTCCAGCAGGAACAGTATCTAACTTCTCATATTGTGCATCAAACCCTGGTACCAATACTTTTAGTAATATTAAAGATGTCCAATTAACAGGTGATAATTATAATATAGATAATAATACTATTGGATTGTGTGATTCTTATGAAGATTACACATCACAATATGCTGATCTTACAGAAGGTCAATCTTATGCTGTAACAGTTAGCCTTGGAGATTGTAATGGATATAATTTTCCTAGTGGAGGATATGTATATATAGATTGGAATATAGATGGTGATTTTACTGATCCAGGAGAAGAAATTGGATCTATTCCTTTTGGAGATACTTTAGCTAATTCTTCTGTAATAATTCCTTTTACAGTTCCTATTACAGGATTATATGGAGCAACTAGAATGCGAGTCATATCACAATTCTCTAGCATATCAAGTATTGCACTAATGACATCATGTGATCAAGGTGTATATTCTCCTTCAACTTCAAGCTATAATGAGCCTTGGTATGGAGCAACAGAAGATTATTCTATTGTAATTAGTGGGACATCAATTTTAGCATCATATATTTGGTCTACTGGTCAAACAACAGATAGTATAGATAATTTAAATGCTGGAAACTATTTTGTAACAATAACTAATGCTAATGGATGTATTATATCTGATTCTGTTTCAATAAGTGAGCCAAATATAATAGGTGTATCATATACATTCAACGATGTAACTACATGCCAAGGGAATGATGGATATGTAGATATTACAATTACAGGAGGTACCGCTCCATACTCATATTTATGGAGTAATAGTGATACCTCACAAGATATAAGCAATTTAACCTCAGGTACTTATTTATTAGATATCATTGATAGTAATGGATGTACCGATTCAGTATCAATCACAATTAATGAACCTCCATCTGTAATGTTAAATTATTCTTTTATTAATCCTACTTGTATTGGCTATAATGACGGTAGCATTGATCTAAGTATAGTTTCAGGAACAGCTCCGTATATATTTACTTGGAGTAACAGTGAAATAACAGAAGATATTACAAACCTTCTTCAAGGCACATATTCAGTCGCTGTTATAGATACAAATGGGTGTAGTGGTGGAACATCAATTACACTTTCAGATCCAATACCTCCAAATATTAATTTTACTACTAACAATATTAGTTGTTTTGGTGGTAGTAATGGTAGTATTGATCTTACTATAAATGGAGGAACAGGTCCTTTTAATTTCTTATGGAATACTAGCGATACAACAGAAGATATTTCTAACCTAAGTATGGGTACCTATATATATAACATTACTGATTCCCAAAGCTGTATATTTTCTGACACTGTCTCTATTACTGAACCCAATCCTATTAATGTAAATACTATAACCACAAATATATCGTGTGCGAATGGTAATGATGGAACTGCAATATTAAATATCTCTGGAGGAATTAGTCCATATACACAAAACTGGGGATTAAGCAATCCTGTAAATCTTAATGCAGGCAATCATACATTTATTGTTACTGATGATAATGGATGTAATTATACAGATTCAATAATTATTACAGAACCAAGTCCTTTACTAGTAAATTATACAACTACTAATACGCTATGTAATGGATCTTCAGATGGAACTGCTATATTAACTATTTCTGGAGGTTTAAATCCATATAGTGAAGATTGGGGATTAAGTGACCCTACAGCACTTAATGCAGGAATACACACATTTATCGTTACTGATACAAATAACTGTACTAAAACAGATTCTTTTCTTATTACTGAACCAAATCAAATAAGTGTACTTATAGACACTTTTAGTGTTAGTTGTGCTGGATTTTCTGACGGTAGTGCTTCCTTAAATATATCTGGAGGAACTACTCCATATAATGAAGATTGGGGAATAAATAACCCATTAGCATTAGATGTAGGTACTTATCTATTTACTGTCACTGATAGTAATAATTGTCAATATCAAGGACAAGCTATAATTACAGAACCAAATCCTATCTCTGTAAATGAATTTATAACTGATGTTAGTTGTTTTGGATTATCTGATGGAGTCGTATTATTACAAATTAATGGAGGAACTGCTCCATATAACGAAAATTGGTCAGGTAATAACCCATTAACACTATCTCAAGGAAATTATAGTTATACCATTACAGATACAAATGGATGTACACAAACAAATTATGTAACTATCAATCAACCTAATGAATTACTCGTAACATCAACCATTGTAAATGTAAGCTGTTACGGAAGTAGTGATGGAAGTATATACTTAAATATTAATGGAGGAACAACTCCATACACTGAAGACTGGGCAGGTTTTAATCCATTAGCAGTCAATGCTGGAACATATAACTTTATAGTAACAGATAATAAAGGATGTCAATTTACTGATAATGCTATAGTTAATCAACCTAATAAAATATTGGCTAATTACGCTGTAGAGAGTCCAATATGTAGTGGAGATGCAGCAATGATATCTATTAATATTATTAATCCAACGGTTAATCAATATACTGTAGAAATTAATAATCAAACTAATATAGTGTCATATATAATCGATTCATTAGGAAATATAATCACTGAAAATAATCCAATATCATTGTACCCTCAGCAGACAATAGATGCAGTACTAGTATCAATAACAGATATATATGGCTGTAAAAGCGTAATAAATGAAGAAAAAACTATTGTCGTAGATCAATTACCAGTATTAAGTATGCCTCTTAATGATATATGTGAGAGCAATCAATCATTCATACTAAACCAAGCAACACCACAAGGGGGAGTCTATTATGTTAATGATGAACAAAAAAATATATTTGATGTAGATAACCTTGAAACAGGAGATTATATAGTAAGATACGAATATACTAACCCAATCACATCATGTAGTAACTCAATAGAGAAAATTATTAGTATTCTACCCTCTCCTACTGCAAGTTTTATATCAACTCCCCAACCTACAGATTTAGATAATCCAAACATACGATTTGTAAATACTAGCGAAGATTTTACAAACCTAATATGGAATCTAGGAGATAATAGTACTGTAGAGAACAGTACAGATTTTATACACACATACACAGATACTGGAACATATATAACACAACTCATTATAATTAATCAATATAACTGCACAGATACAATCAATGGTAGTTTAATAATTAATCCAGTATATAGCATCTTTATACCAAGCTCTTTTACACCTAGCGGAGATGGTATAAATGAAGTCTTTGAGCCTATTATAAATGGAGCTAAATCTTATAGTATGAAAATATATGATAGATGGGGAGGAATTATATACACAGGAGAAAATCAAGCTTGGGATGGTAAAAATATACCAAGCGGCCAATATTTTTATAGTATAAAAATTATTGACTACAAAAATAAAATCGAAAAAGAAGTAGGGCAAGTTACTCTAGTAAAATAGATGAAGAAAATAGCATTGTTATCTGATACACATGGAATTTTAGATTCAAGATTTTTTCCGCATTTTAAAGATTCAGATGAAATATGGCACGCTGGAGATATTGGATCAATAAATGTAATTGATACATTAAATGAAATAGCTCCAACTAAGGCCGTATATGGTAATATAGATAATCATATATTAAGGCAAATCCATAAAGCTACATTACTTTTTAAATGTGAAAAAATAGATGTCATGATGACTCATATTGGTGGGTATCCAGGTAATTATGCTAAAGGAATAAAAGAAAAAATAAAACTCTATGAACCAAAACTCTTTATTTGTGGTCATTCCCACATTTTAAAAGTTATGTATGACAAGAAACATAATGTATTACATATGAATCCTGGAGCTATAGGTAATTATGGGATACATAAAGTTAAAACAATTATAAAATTTACAATTGAAGAAGAAAGTATTAAAGATCTAAAAATCATAGAGTTTCCAAGAAAAAACTAACGTATTCTGTCAGAATCACGAACCAATTTATCATCCTTCTTTATAAAAAAACTAGCTAAAAACAATAAAACAAAAGGAATAATAAAAAGAAAAATACCAATTTCTAAGTTATTATCTTCTCTAAAAAACAATAAGATAACAACATAAAATATAGTAATCATAAAGCGTGAGAAAGAAGAAATTAATCTTTGTCGTGATCTATTCTTAAATTGGAAAATAGCAAGCATTGATAAGAAAACAGAAAAGTAAATTAAAAAACTCAGAGAGATATAACTATCATGTAAAAATAACTTACCACTATCATCACTAAGAATTGGAAAATAAAATACAATACTTAATGATATTAATGAAGATAATAGAAGTAATAAAGATTGAATTCTCTGAATCATATTTTTTTAACAAAAATACTTTAATCTTATATAAAATATCCATTAAATTAAAAAATTGTATTATTGCAACATCTTTCCAAAGATTTAATCTACAATTCAATAAAAAATTTACAAAAAATACTGTGATCAAATACACAGAATCTACTATTAAAAAAATTATATAATAATGTACAAATTAGAAGAATTAAATACTGCAAAAGTTTCAGAATTAAAAGAAATTGCAATAAAGTTAAATATTTCAAATTATGAAAAGTTAAAAAAACTAGATCTTGCATATGCAATACTAGATTTTCAAGCTGAGCATAACGAGGCAATAAAATCATCTGATGATAAAAAAACTCAAGATTCTAACTTAAAACCAAAAGCTATTAAAAAAAATGTTGCTAAAAAGGAAAAAAAACCGCAACATTTAAATCAGAAAAACGATAAAGATATAAAAGATCAAAAGACAAAAGTAGTTCAAGAAAAGACTAATAATACAGAAAAGAGTAATACTGATAAGAGTCATAATAAGCCACAACAAAAACCCAATAATAATAATAATAATAATAGTAATTACAAGGGAAATAAACCTGAAAGACCAAATCCAAATAGTAAACCTAAATCAGATTATGATTATGACTTTAGTGGTATAATTGAGACAGAAGGTGTAATTGAAATCATGCCTGATGGTTATGGATTTATGCGCTCATCAGACTATCACTATCTATCATCTCCAGATGATGTCTATGTATCTCATTCACAAATTAAACTTTTTGGACTAAAGACGGGTGATACAATCAAAGGAACTGTAAGACCACCAAAGACTGGTGAAAAATATTTTCCTCTTATAAATGTCAAAAATATTAACGGAAAAGACCCAGGAATAGTAAGAGACAGAGTCCCGTTTGAACATTTAACACCATTATTTCCTAACGAAAAGTTTCATCTTTTAAGTAATGGACATAATAATATTTCTACAAGAATGCTAGATATTTTTACTCCTTTAGGTAAAGGACAAAGAGGACTTATTGTAGCACAACCAAAAACTGGTAAAACAGTACTTCTAAAAGAAATTGCTAATGCCATTGCAGATAATCATCCTGAAGTATATATGATAATATTATTAATTGATGAAAGACCTGAAGAAGTTACTGATATGGAAAGAAGCGTTAATGCAGAAGTAATTGCATCAACATTTGATGAGCCTGCAAGTAGACATGTAAAAGTTGCAGATATTGTACTTGAAAAAGCAAAAAGAATGGTAGAATGTGGTCATGATGTAGTAATTCTTTTAGATTCTATTACAAGACTAGCACGTGCCTATAACACAGTACAGCCTGCATCTGGTAAAATTTTAAGTGGAGGTGTAGATGCGAACGCACTACATAAGCCAAAAAGATTCTTCGGTGCAGCTAGAAAAATTGAAAATGGAGGTTCACTTACAATACTTGCAACTGCATTAACAGAAACTGGAAGTAAAATGGATGAGGTAATTTTTGAAGAGTTTAAAGGAACTGGAAATATGGAGTTACAATTAGATAGAAAAATTGCAAATAGAAGAATCTATCCTGCTGTAGATCTTGTGGCTTCTAGTACTAGAAGAGAAGACTTGCTTTTAGACAAAGATCATATTCAAAGAATATGGGTGCTTAGAAATTATCTTGCTGATATGAATCCTGTTGAGGCAATTGAGTTTATGAAAGATCGTCTTCAGAAAACAAAAGACAATAATGAGTTTCTAGTTACAATGAATGGATAATAGCTAAAAGTTATTCTTTATGAAAAATTCCATATATAACAGAACCTGTTCCTGTCATACTTGAATAAACAGCACCCTTAGCATATAATTCCTCCTTAGCTTCTTTTAGAACAGGATACTTTGTAAACATGTTTTTCTCAAAATCATTTTTAATGAAATTTTTCCACTTACAAATTGGTTTTTCAATTAATTGTTGTAATGATAAAGATTGATGATTAGGTTGGATACTAGAATAAGCATCTATAGTACTAATATGAATATTAGAATTAATTAACTTAATATTATAATTTGACAATTCTAATGAAATATTCTGCATAACATCTCCTATTCCAGAAACATATTTAGGTTGATTTTGTATAAAAAAAGGACAATCAGCGCCTAATCCCAAGGCTAACTCTTCTAATAACTCAACATGAATATTAAGATTAAATAAAATATTTAATCCTTTTAGTAAAAAAGCAGCATCTGCAGAACCTCCACCTAATCCAGAACCAATTGGGATCTGCTTATGTAAATGAATATGCACAGCAGGAATTTGATATTTCTTTTTCATTAATATATATGCTTTCTCACATATATTAATATCATCTGAAATATGAATACCTGAAGAAGTAAAACGAAAACTTTCAGATTGTACAATCTCAAGTATATCAAAACAGTCACTAATAGGAAAAAAGACAGAAGAAATATTATGATACCCATCAGATCTTCTAGATGTAATATTTAAACCAATATTAATTTTTGCGTTTGGATATAATATCATAAAAATAGTTTTCAACAACAAAAATAATCAACTGTTTTTTTATATGTATTGACAAATCATTTTATTTATATTTGATACCCTTTTATTATTATTATTATTATGCAATATCTTGAATTTGAACAACCAATAGAACAGTTAAATAACAAATTAATTAAGGCAAAAGAATTAGCTAGTAAGAAAAATATGAATACTAGTAAAAAAATCATAGATATTGAAAACCAAATTCAAGAAGCAAAAAAAAATATATATAATAATCTCACAGCATGGCAAAAAGTTCAATTATCAAGACATCCAAATAGACCATACTGTTTAGATTATATACTTTCCTTAACAAATGGTGATTTTGTAGAACTTCATGGAGATCGTAATGTTAAGGATGATAAGGCAATGATAGGTGGTTGGGGAACGATAGATAATCAAACAGTAATGTTTATTGGACAACAAAAAGGAAGAAATACGAAAGAAAGACAATTTAGAAACTTTGGAATGGCTAATCCAGAAGGTTATAGAAAAGCACTTCGACTTATGAGATTAGCGGAAAAATTTAATAAACCTGTAATAACTCTGATAGATACTCCCGGAGCGTTTCCAGGTTTAGAAGCCGAAGAAAGAGGGCAAGGCGAAGCTATTGCTAGAAATATTATTGAAATGACAAGGTTAAAAACACCTATTATTTGTATTATTATAGGTGAAGGAGCTTCTGGGGGAGCGCTAGGTATTGGGGTTGGAGATCATGTGATGATGCTTAACAATTCATGGTATTCAGTTATATCACCAGAAAATTGCTCAACTATTTTATGGGGAAGCTGGGACTATAAAGAAAAAGCTGCTAAATCTTTAAAACTTACAGCTAAAGACATGAAAAAAAATGGATTAGTAGATAAAATTATTAAAGAACCATTATCTGGAGCACATACTGATCCAGATTCTACATTTAAAATTGTAAAAAAAGAAATTATTAACTCCATTAATATTTTAAAGAAATTTACTATAAAGAAATTAATAAAAAAAAGAATGGATAAATTTTGTAATATAGGTATAGTCAAACAATAATTATATGGCTAACAAAATAGGTAAAAGAACAATCAAAGCAACTTCAATTCAGAAGATTGATGGAAAATTACAACCTCAAGCGATTGAATTAGAGGAAGTTGTATTAGGTGCTCTCATGATTGACAATGAATCTCTTTCTGATACTATTGATAGTCTTCAGCCTGAGTATTTTTACAAGCCTGATCACCAGAAAATATTTGAAGCTATTGTAAATCTGTTTAATAATAGTAAACCTGTTGATATTTTAACAGTATCTGAAGAATTAAAAAGAATGAATGTGTTAGAATCTATAGGTGGAATGCTATATATTAGTCAACTTACAAATAATATATCATCATCATCTAACACAGAGTTTCATGCTAGAATAATAGCTGAAAAATTTATTAAAAGATCACTTATAAGTATCTCTAATAATATAATAGGTGATGCATTCAATGATACTATAGATATCTTTGATTTATTAAATACTGCTGAAGAAAAATTATTTACTGTTACAGAAGGTACTTTAAGAAAGAGTTATGATAAAATGAGTACTCTTATTAAAGGAGCACTTGATAATATAGAGATCTTACGCCAAAAAGAAGATGGACTTAGTGGTGTTCCATCTGGATTTACAAAATTAGATAGAGTAACATCAGGATGGCAGAAATCAGATTTAGTAATCGTAGCGGCTAGACCAGGTATGGGGAAGACAGCTTTCGCTTTAAGTATGGCTCGTAACATAGCTATTAGTCATGAAACAGCTATTGGTTTCTTTTCATTAGAAATGTCATCAGAACAATTAGTTTCTAGATTAATTGCTAGTGAAGCAGAACTATCCGCTTCTAAATTAAGGAAAGGTGATCTTCAAGATTTTGAGATGGTTCAATTACATGAAAAAATTAAACAACTCTCAGAAGCACAAATATATATTGATGACACACCAGCATTAACAATCTTTGAATTAAGAGCAAAGGCAAGAAGGTTAGTTAAAAATCATAATGTTGGAATTATTATTGTTGATTATTTACAACTAATGAGTGCAGGTGGAAATGCTGGAAATCGAGAACAAGAAATTTCAGCAATATCTAGATCATTGAAAGGGATTGCTAAAGAACTAAAAATTCCTGTTATTGCTTTATCTCAAGTAAATAGAGGCGTTGAAAATCGAACTGGAACTGGTAGCAAAAGACCTATGTTATCAGACCTTAGAGAATCTGGCGCAATAGAACAAGATGCTGATATTGTTACTTTTATATATAGACCTGAATATTATAAAATTTATGAATGGGATAATGGTGATGATTCTAGAAGTCAAGCAGAAATTATTATTGCAAAGCATAGAAATGGTGCATTAGAAAATGTACGGCTGAAATTTACTGCTGAATTTGCTAAATTCTCTGATATAGATTATTTTGATGACTTATCAAGTAATATTGACAAGGAATCAATGATATCTACTGTATCTTCCAGTATGAATAATGATAATGAGGAGCATGCACCATATTAAGTCTATTAAAAGATATCTTTTAACTCTTTTACTTTCCCTAACAATTTATCTATCACATGCATCCTATATTCTTATCCCTATGGATCAGAATCAAACTAATCATTTAAAGGCTTATGGGATTGCTTTCCTTGCAATTCAAAACGAAATAAGTATTAATTGGCTGTTAAATTATAAAGGCGGGAGTTTTTTAATAAAAAATAATGAATTAATAGAAAATGAATGTAATATTAGAGGTGTATCATATAATATAATCGCTGATCTACAATCAAATAAAATTTTAAAAGATATTAGTAGTAATGAAGTAAACCAAGAAATTATCCGCCTTGAAAAAACACCAAGAGTTGCCATTTACTCACCCAAAAACAAACAACCATGGGATGACGCAGTCACTTTAGCACTCACTTATGCTGAGATACCTTATGACATTATTTATGATGAGGAAATACTTAGTAACCTACTACCCCTATATGATTGGCTTCATCTACATCATGAAGATTTTACTGGACAATACGGGAAATTTTATGCATCATTTAAAAATACCACATGGTATAAAGATCAAAAATTATTATATGAAATAAATGCTAAAAAATTAGGCTACGATAAAGTATCGCAACAAAAATTAGCAGTTGCAAAAGAAATTAAAAAATTTGTTCTTGGTGGAGGTTTTCTTTTTGCAATGTGTTCAGCAACTGATTCATATGATATTGCATTAGCTTCAGAGGGAATAGATATTTGTCAACATATGTTTGACGGAGATGCAATAGACAATAATATTAATGAAAAATTAGATTTTAGTAAAACTTTAGCTTTTAAGGATTTTAATTTAATTCGAGACCCTAATAAATATGAATTTTCCTCAATTGATGCAACCCAAACTAGAAGAATTAAAGCTAATCTAGATTTTTTTACTTTATTTGATTTTTCTGCTAAATGGGATCCAATACCAACAATGCTTTGCCAAAATCATATGCAAGTTATCAAAGGTTTTATGGGACAAACTACCTCATTTAAAAATCAGTATCTTAAATCTGATGTCATAGTTATGGGAGAAACAAAGATGTCTAATGAAGCAAGATATATTCATGGTAAATTGGGTAATGGAACTTGGACATTCTATGGTGGTCATGACCCTGAAGATTATCAGCATAAAGTTGGAGATCCTAAAACAGATCTTTCATTACATCCAAATTCTCCTGGATATCGACTAATTTTAAATAACATACTATTTCCTGCAGCTAAGAAAAAGAAACTAAAAACATAATTAACTTATTTAAATATATAGTACATTACCATATACTAATATTAAGTTATTAAACCTTATTTTTGAAGAAACACAGAATCACTTTCATACCATAAATTATAATTTTCTTGGTATTTTTTTTCTAAAGAATTTCTCTTAATTTTCATAGAAGGTGTTAGTAATTGATTCTCTACAGTCCATTTCCCATTTACAACTACTATATTATGAATAATTTCATGTTTTTCTAAACCTTCATTTACTCTAGTCAAAGTTTTTTTTAGATCAAGAATAATATTATCAAATGATATGCCTATCTCAGATAAAACAACAAGGGCAATAGGTTGAGGAATTCCTGTACCAACTACACAAACCTGTTCTATATTTGTATTTTCAGCAAACTTCATCTCAATTGGTGAAGGAGCAATATATTTTCCTTTTGATGTTTTAAAAATATCTTTTACTC